>LNFM01000093.1_pt1 | contig 206167 bp, 208 predicted proteins | sample 596031 | NCBI WGS metagenome assembly LNFM01 (sample SAMN04254537, study PRJNA301005) | activated carbon metagenome | isolation source: dual media filters at the Ann Arbor, Michigan drinking water treatment plant | place: USA: Ann Arbor
GCGGGCGGGCTGAGCTGGGCGGCGGAAGGCCTGCCAGCGCAGGGCTGCGAAACTGCGCAGCAGCCATTCCTCCGGCCCCAGCAGGAACCAGCGCTTCCACAGCCCGATGAAGGCCACGACCAGACCGAAGGTGACCAGCCCCAGCCCCAGGCACTCGGCCGGACCCAGCCGGCCATGCAGCCCCAGGCCCCAGCCATTTAACACCGCACCCAGAAGCACCGAATGCAGGATGTAGCCGGTGAGCGTCGCCCCGCCGGCCACGACCAGCAGCCGCACCCACAAGGCGCCGGCCTGGCGCTCGGCGATGTCCAGCATGGAGAGGGCGATGCCGAAGGAGAGCAGCGGCGCTGCGGCGCAGAACAGCAACATCGTGGCGAAATCCACGCTTTCGGCCATCAGCAGCACGCTGGCGCCGCTGGCCAGGCCGCCCAGCGCCAGGGCCAGACGGGCGGGCAGGCGAAGCCGGCGCAGCGCCTGCCCGTCGGGCGGGAAAAGGCCGAGGCGCCCAGCGGCGAGGCCGTAGAGGAACATCGCCAGCGCCGGGCCGCCATTGAACAGCAGGCCGAAGGGCAGGATGAGGGCGAGCTCCCCTGCCCGATGCGCGGCACCTTCGAGAAAGCCGCCGAGATAGCCCGGGCCGGTCGCCGGCGGCGGGGTGCTCAGCGCCATGCCCACCGCCTCGGACAGCACCCAGGCCTGGGCGGCCAGGGCCGCCACATGCACCAGGGCAGCCAGCGCGACGAGCCGGGCGGGCGACAGGCCGCGGCAACACCACAAGGCGATGCCGAGCAGCGCGTAGAGCATCAATATGTCGCCGACGAAGAGGAAGACTGCGTGCACCGCGCCCAGGGTGAAAAGCCCGAGCTGCCGGCGGAAGAAGGGTCCAGCCAGATCGCCGCCGCCGGCGCGGGCGAGCTGGCGGGAGAAGCCGAAGCCGAACAGGAAGGAGAAGATCAGGAAGAACTTGCCGGTGGCGAAGCTGAGGTTGAACCATAGCGCCGCCATGTCCGCGGCCGTCTCGGCCACTGGCTCGGCCCAGATCGGCTGGGCGAAGAAGGGCACGTTCACCAGGATGATGCCGAGGAGGGCGAAGCCGCGCAGCGCGTCCAGCGCCGGCGAGCGGGCGGTGCTCATCGGCCGGCCTCCACGAACAGCAACTCGGCCACCGCGGCATGCCAGACGGGCAGCTCGGCCGCCAGCGCCTCCATCCCCAGCAGGGTGGCGCGGACCAGCAGCCCCTCGATGATGGCGATGATGGCGATGGCGGTGGCGCGCGGTTGCAGCGCCATGGGCAATTGCCCGGCATCGCGGGCGAAGGCGAGGCGGGCGGCCAGCGCCTCGGTCACCAGCGCCTCGTTGCGCATGGCCTGGGCGCGCAGGCCGGCGTCGCGCAGGATCTCGCAAAACACCTCGGCCCGCAGCTGGAGATCGCGGTCGGTGGTGTCGCGGGCAATCGCCTCGACCACCAAGCGCAATCCCTGGCGGATGTCGGGCGCGTCGTTCAGCGCGGCAAGGAGGGCGGCGTTGGCTTCGCGCTCACGCTCGACGATCTCCGCCACGATCGCCGCCTTGGAGGGGAAGTAGTGGTAGAGCGTGCCGGGGCTCATGGCCGCGGCGGCGCAGATGTCCTTCATGCTGGAGGCGTGGAAGCCCTGGCGGATGAAGCAGGTTGTGGCGGCGTCGAGGATGGCGTCCTGGCGTTCGCGGTTGAGTTCGGGGTTTCTTTGGCGCATGGGTTTCTCGAATGTTTATTCGTCGAATAATCGTTCTATTAATTCAGCACGCCCGTCCCTGCAAGCGGTTTTCCGCCATCCCACCGCAACGCGCGGAAGGCGGCCGGATCGCGCCTGTGCCAGAAGCGACGCCATGACACTTGCAGAATCCATTGCCGGCCTCGACTGGCCCGCCATCACCGCCGCCCTCGACGCCCGCGGCTGCGCCACGACCGGACCACTGCTCACGCCCGCCGAATGCGACGCCCTGACCATGCTCTACGACGGCGACGGCTTCCGCTCCCACATCATCATGGCCCGGCACGGCTTCGGCCGCGGCGAGTACAAGTATTTTTCAAACCCACTGCCAGCGCCGGTGGCGACACTGCGCGCCGGCCTCTACGCCGGCCTGGCCCCACTGGCCCAGGCCTGGTCAGCCCGCATGAGCGGCCCATCCTACCCCGCCACGCACGAAGAATACCTCGCCCAATGCCACGCCGCAGGCCAAACCCGCCCCACGCCGCTGCTGCTGCGCTACGGGCCTGAGGACTACAACTGCCTGCACCAGGACCTTTATGGCGATATGCACTTCCCCCTGCAGGTCGCCTTCCTACTGACCGACCCGCGGGACTTCGAAGGCGGGGAATTCGTGCTGACCGAACAAAGGCCGCGCATGCAGTCGCGGGCTGAAGTTGTCACGCTGCGGCAGGGCGAGGGCGTGGTCTTCGCGGTGAATGAACGGCCCGTTCGAGGATCCCGCGGTGACTACCGCGTGAAGCTCAGGCATGGGGTCAGCCGGCTGAAAGTGGGGAGCCGACATACGTTGGGCGTTATCTTCCACGACGCGCGGTGAAGGGGCCATCGGTGGCCTACGGCCCCCGATCCCGTCCAGACCTCCCCACCAGGGCCGACCCGGCCCTGGACCGTGTTCTGTCAGAAATTCAGCACTGGGCCGGCGGGGACTATGCCGGTGGGGTTCAGGTGACGGTGGCTCTCGAAGTAATGGCGCTTGATATGGGTGAAATCGCAAGTCTCGGCGATGCCGGGCATGCGGTACAGGCGCCGCGTATAGGCCTGTAGCGCGGGGTAATCCACCAACCTGCGGATGTTGCACTTGAAATGGGTGACATAGACGGCGTCGAACCGGATCAAGGTGGTGAAAAGCCGCCAATCCGCCTCGGTGATCACAGCACCACAGAGATAGGGCTGCTTCGCCAGCCGGGCCTCCAACCAATCCAACGTCTCGAACAACGCCGCCACCGCTGCGTCGTATGCAGCCTGGCTGGCGGCGAAGCCGGCGCGATAGACGCCATTGTTCACCGTCTCGAACACACGGGCGTTGACCGCCTCGATCTCCGGCCGCAGCGTCTCCGGCCAGAAATCAGGACCCTCCGGCCCCACCGCATTGAAGATGCGGATGATCTCGGCGGATTCATTGTTCACGATGGTCCGCGCCTGCCGGTCCCACAGCACCGGTACGGTGACCCGGCCGGTGTAATGCGCATCGGCCCGGGCGTAGATCTCGTGCATCGCCGCCGCCCCCTCAGGGTCTGGCACCACACCCTCGCCGGGGGCAAAGCTCCAGCCCTGACCGGCCATCAGCCAATGGGTGACGGAAAGGCCGATTGACCCCTCCAGCCCTTTCAACCGCCGAAAGATCAGCGTGCGATGCGCCCAGGGGCAGGCCAGCGAGACATAGAGACGGTACCGCCCCGGCTCCACCACCGGGATCGTTCCACGAAAGCTGCTGCTGGCACGAACAAAACTTCCGTCAGCGGCGGTGATCTTGCGATCGACCGCCTCCCACACGCCATCGATCATCTGACCCATGGCGCGCGGTTTTCCGGATTACCGGCGCAGGCCGAGACGCTGGATCAGCGTGGCGTAGCGCGCATGGTCCTTGCGCTTGAGGTAATCCAGCAGCCCACGACGCTGCCCCACCATCACCAGCAAACCGCGGCGCGAGTGAAAATCCTTCGCGTGGGTCTTGAGGTGTTCGGTTAGGTTGGTGATGCGCTCGCTCATGATGGCGACCTGCACTTCCGGGCTGCCGGTGTCGCCGGGCTTCACGGCGTATTCGAGAATCACCGCGGCGCGGCGTTCGTCTGTGATCGACATCGTGTGATCCTTGTTCGAGAGGTTTCAGTGCCCGGTTTCGGTCGCTGCCATCAGGCGTTCGGGGAAACACATCCCCTCCTCCAGACGGCACAACCCGACAAACCGTTCCCCTGCCATCGCGCGGATCAACCCACCATCAGGGCTGGCCGCCGCCGGAACCCGGCCCATGAACTCCACCAGGCTGATCGCCTGGCCGAATTGAAGGCGGGCGGCCTCCGCTTCGCTCATGGCCAGTGCCGGGATGTCGTCCAGCGCGGTCGTGAGCGGGAGAAGAAGGTCCAGTGAAGGGGGAGGTGTATCCCCGGAAACCAGCAGGCTGTCCAGGGGCACGGCATGGGATTCCTTGAAGGGGCCCACGGAAAGCCGGCGCAAGGCCGCGATATGGCCGAGCGAGCCCACCGCCTTGGCCAGATCACGCGCCAGCGAGCGCATATAGACGCCCTTGCCCGACTGCACCTCGAACACCGCATGGTCGGCATCCGGCCGCTCCGTCAGCTCGAACTTGTCCACCCGCGCGGGGCGGGCTTCGAGGATCACCTCCTGCCCGTCGCGCGCGAGGTCATAGGCGCGGTCGCCATTGATCTTGATGGCGGAGTAGATAGGCGGGACCTGCATGATATCGCCGGTAAACGCTGGCAGGGCGGCGCGGATCGCCTCGTCGGTGGGGCGAATATCGGTGGTTTCGGTCACCGCGCCATCGGCATCGTCGCTGTCGCGCGCCTCGCCGAACTTCAGCGTGAAACGGTAGGTCTTGGTGCCGTCCATCACATAGGGGACGGTCTTGGTGGCGGCGCCGAAGGCGACAGGCAGCAATCCGGTGGCAAGGGGATCGAGCGTGCCGCCATGCCCCGCTTTCTGGGCGTCGAAGGCGCGTTTCACCTTGTTGACGACATCGGTGGAGCCGATGCCCGAGGGCTTGTCGACGATGAGCCAGCCATCGATGGCGCGGCCCTTGGGCTTTTTACGGAATTGGCGGGGCATATTTTCTGTGTGCAGTGTGAGGGGGCGGGTTGTAGCGATGTGCCGCCGGGGCGCAAGCGCGCTCACCCCAGAAGCGCGCGCGCCTCCGCCGAAACATCGGCGCCGGCGAAGGCGGGGATGACCCGGATGGGGCCGAGTTGCGCGCCCGGCGCCATGTCCTCGGAGATCATGGCTGTGCATCCGGCCTGGGCGGCGCTGGCCAGCAGCATGGCGTCCCAGAAGGAAAAGCGGCGGGCGGCGGCGGCTGCCATGGCTTCGCTTAGCGCCGCGGGGCTTCCGGCGATGGGTGTGCCGAAGGCTGTGCTCCAGCAGGATACCTGATGGATTGCTGCCTCTGCTTCCAGCTTGCGCTTGCGTGTCGTGGCGAAAAAGAACTCGCCAAGGGCCTGCAGGGTGATCAGGCCCCCGGCGCGGGCGGCGCCGGCGATGATGGCCAATGCCGCGTTCTGCCTCGGATCCCCGGTTTCAACAGCATAGACCAGGATACTCGCGTCGATCGTGAGGCGCGTCACGCCTTGTCAAACTTTGCCAGGCGGTCCTCGTAGAGCTCGTCACGGTTGAATTTCCAGGGCGTCAGCTCGCGGGGCTGGCGCGCGAAGGCCTCGGCCTCGGCCAGAGCCTTTTCCTGCTCCGGCGTCAGCACCTTCTTCACCGGCGCAGGCTCCGGGATCAGACGCGCCACCGGCTTGCCGTTGCGGGTGATGATGATTTCGTGGCCAGCCTCGGCATCGCGCAGAAGCTGCGAGAAGCGGTGGTTCGCGTCGCGGGCGGTGGCGATGTAGGACATGTCCTACATCTACCCCTGCCCTACCCGCCGATCAACTGTTCAGCCCGCACGAAGCCCAGAAACGCCCAGCGCCCGCCGCCGGGGCGGAACACGCCCATCGCCCCTTCCGGGAATTCGCCCTGCGCCAACCCGCGGCCCAGGATCATCCCCAGCGGCACGATATGGCCGACCATCACCCGGTTGCCCGTCACAGGCCCGGCCAGCCGGCGGGAGACGGCGGCGGCGTCCTCGGCGGCATTGCCGGGGGTATAGTCATCGGCGATCAGGTCCCGCTCAATGCGCCCGCCGCCGAAGGCCAGCTCCGCCGTGTCCAGGGCGCGAAACACCTCGCTGGTCAGCACCTCCGTCACGGGAATGGCATGGCGGCGAAACGCATCGCCCAGGGCGCGGGCCTGGGTGCGGCCGGCCTCGCTGAGGTTGCGCTGGCCGGCACGGTCGCCCCTTCGGCCGGTATCGACCTGGCTGCGATCGGTGATGGCGTGGCGCAGGTAAAGGTTTAGCCCGCCCGCACGCAGCAGCACCACCGGCTCCGCGATGAAGGAAAAGCCTTGTGCCAGCGCGGGCAAAGCCAGCAGGGGCAGGGCACGCCGGAGCATCGTCAGCGCCGGACCGTGGCCATGGCGGCCGCCACCGCCTGGTCGCGCGCATCGGGGCTGGCGGCGAGCGCAGCCGCGGCACCCCCGGCATCGGCGGCGTTGCGGTTCTGGCTGAGCTTGCGCTTGCCGATCAGCCGTTCCACCCGCAGCACCACGCCCACGATGCCCTTCAACTGGCCGGCAATGAATTTTTCCGGCGCATCGGTCACCGCCCAGGGGTCTTCCCGGGTTTCCTCATGCGCGCGGGTCAACCCGCTGACGATCTCGTGCAGCCGCCCCGCATCCTCGACCACCTCGATCGCGCCATGCGCATGCACCGCCTCGTAATTCCAGGTCGGCACCACCTGATGCGTCTCGGCCTTCGAGGGATAGGAGGAGGGCGAGACATAACCCTCCACCCCCTGGAACACCGCAACACCGCGCTCCAGCCCGCGCCAATGCGGATTGGCCCGCGCCATATGGCCGATCACCACGCCCGCGCGAAATTGCAGCGGCAGATGGGTGATCAGCGGCACGCCATCGGCGCCGTTGGACACCAGCAGGCTGAGCCGCGCCGCGGCCATGATGGCGGCGAGGATCGCGGGGTCGTCTTCACGAAAGGCCGGCGGGGTGTACATCGGCTGTAATGTACCAGGGCCGATGCGGTTTGGAAGCGTGGCAACACCCCTTGACGCTCCCCCTCACTCATGCGCGGAACCATGCCATGCCGGAACCGATGCCAGACTTCCTCAACGCGGATCGCCCGCCCGTGCCGCAGCTGGTCGTGCCCACCGCGATGCAGCCCTTCCATCTCGACGGGCGCCCGGTGCGTGGCCGCCTGGTGCGGCTCGGCCCGCTGGCCGATGCGCTGCTCAGCCGGCACAATTATGCGCTCCCGGTCGGGCGTATCGTGGGCGAAGCCCTGGCGCTGACCGCCGGCCTTGCCGCCGCGCTGAAATACAAGGGCAGTTTTTCGCTCCAGGCCAAGGGCGACAGCGTGGTCCCCATGTTGCTGGCGGATTGCACCGATGACGGGCAATTGCGCGGCCAGGCCAGGGTCGAACATGAGGCGCTGGCGAAGCTGATGACGGTGGACCATGACCCGCCGGCCGCGGGGCTCCTGGGGAAGGGCTACATCGCTTTCACCTGCGACCAGGGCCCTGACATGGAGCGCTACCAGGGCATCGTCTCGATGGACGGCATCCACCTCGCCGATATGACGCAGAGCTATTTCAGGACATCGGAGCAGTTGCAGGCCCATGTCCGCCTGGCCTGCGCGCGGACCGAAAACGGCTGGCGCGCCAGCGCGCTAATCCTGGAGCGCGTCGCCGGCGGCGGCGGCCTGCCCGAGGATTCTTCGCCCGAGGAACAGGACGAGGCCTGGAAAACCGCCGTGCTGCTGGCCTCCACATTGAAGGATGCCGAGCTGCTGGATGACGGGCTCCCCGCACCCCGCCTGCTGCACCTGCTGTTCAGCGCCGAGGGGCTGGTGGTCGATCAGGCCCGGGCGCTGTCCTATGGTTGCCGCTGCTCCCGCGCCAAACTGTCCGGCGTGCTGGGCGGGTTTTCCGACGAGGATCTGGACGAGATGGCACAGGACGGCGCCATCACCATGACCTGCGAATTCTGCAACCACGATTTCAAATTCGACCGGGCCGAGGTGCGGCGTTGAGCCAAGCCCTGAAGGCTGGAGGCTGCCTGGCCGGCTTCCTGGCCGTGCTCTTCGCCGCCGCCGGGGCGCATCTGGGGCTGGGCGAGGCGGAAGCGCGGATGTTGGGCTCCGTGACCATGCTGCTGGGGTTTCACGCCCCTGCGCTGATCGCGGTGGGGCTCTGGGGCGCCTGGCGCGGCGGCTGGCTGCTGGCGGCGGGGCTGGGCCTCTTCTCGCTGGCCGTGCTGATCCGGGTTTTCCTGGGTGTTTCCCTGGGGCCGGTGGCGCCGATCGGAGGCTTCGCGATGATGGGCGGTTGGCTCTGGCTGGGCGTGGTGGCGCTGCGCGATCGATAGACACCGTCTATCAATACAATGGTTCCTTCATAATATCCTCTATCGCTTCCGCTGGGTAGGGTTCCCTCACCAACCACCCACACCCGAAAGGAACCACACCATGATCAAGCACCTCGCCGCCGCCGCCCTGGCCCTCGCCGCAGTCGCAGCGGCCTCCCCCGCCTCGGCCCAGTCGCACAGCTTCTGCAACGGCCGCTTTGTGGCCGACAGCTTCTACAGCACCGTCACCGCGAATTCGCATGGCGGCAGCCAGGCGGCCTATATCATGCAGCTGCGCAACACGACCGGTCAGGCGGCCACCGCCGTGGTCAGCTTCAACGCCCCGGACGTGGCGGGGCTGCGGCGCAACGGCAACCGGCTGCAGGCCTATGGCTCGGCCACCATCCGGCTGGGGACACAGGATTTCCGCAACCCCTCGGGCGAGGGCCGGCTGCGGGATGCGGACATCGCCCGCTACGTGACCATCAATTGCGGCTGAGAAGCCGGCGGGCCGGGTCTTCCGCGGGGGAGGCCCGGCCTGGAGCCATGGGATGAAAGAGACGGTTTTCTTTTCAATTTAAGGCTAATTGTCCCATTCTTCCTGTCCGGAATTTGGAGGCCCCGCCATGGCATCTCCGCCATCCCATCGCCACCCCGCACCGCGCAGACCGCGCAGACCGCGCGGCCGGGGTGAATTTGGCCGGTTCTGCGCGTTGGAGAACCGCCATCGCACCGCAACCAAACCCCCGCCCTTGCCATTCACCCCCAAGGCCATGCATCTGGCCCAACCGCATTCGGGGGATGCCCGCCCTTGCCTTTCGGACCGCCATGTCGGGTCCTCGCGCTGATCCTCCTGCTTCCCGCCGCCGCCCGGGCGCAGCAGGAGCCGGCCACGCTGCCCTATACCGTCACCATCGCCCGCAGCGGCGATGCGGTGCTGGACGCACTTCTGCGCGACAATTCCGGCCTGATCGCCCTGCGTGACGCAGCGCCCACCGATGCCGAGGGCATCCTCTCGCGCATCCGGATCGAGGGTGAGAAGCTCCGCCCCGCCTTCGAAAGCGAGGGCTACTGGGCCGGCGCCATCAGCATCACGGCCGGCGTCGCGCTGGAGCCGGCGGCGATGGCCGCCGCCCCCGCTCCCCTGGCCCTGGAAATCCACCCGACCCCCGGCCCCCGCTACATGCTGCGCCGGGTGGAGACCCAGGGTGGCCCCGCCATCCCGCTGAGCCCCGAGCAGCCCGCCCGTGCCCAGCTCGTGCTCGATGCCGAGGCCGCGGCGCTGGCCGCGCTGCGCCGCGATGCCCGGCCCCTGGCCCGCATCACCCGCGAGGTCACTGTCGACCACGCGGCCCGGGCGATGGATGTGCGCTTCACCTCCAGCCCCGGCCCGCAGGCCGGTTTCGCCGATCCCGCCGTCACCGGCACCGAACGGGTGGACCCTGAGGTGGTCCGCCGCGTCGCAGCACTGCGCCTGGCTGAGGGCGCCTACAGCCCCGACCGCCTGGCCCGCGCCCGGACCGATGTCTCGGCGCTGGGCCCCTTCGCCTCCGTCCGGCTGCAAACCGGCGAAGCGCTGGATGCCGATGGCCGCCTGCCCGTCACCGTGGCCGTGCGCGAGCGGGCGTTTCGCGCCATCTCCGCCTCCGCCGCCTATGAAACCAATTTTGGCGCGGCGCTCCGCCTCGCCTGGGAGCACCGAAACCTGCTCGGCGGCGCGCAGAATCTGCGCGTCGAGCTCGAGGCCAGCCGTCTGGGCAGCGAGCTCGACCGCACCAATGCCCGCGCGGCGGTGATCTACCGCCAGCCGCTGCCGCTTGGCCGCGACGGCTCGCTTGTCACCCAGTTCACCGCCCTGCGCGAGAGGCTGGACAGCTATGACCGCGATGCCGTGCTGCTGAGCGCGCTCTACGAACGCCGGCTGTCGCAGCGCTGGACCGTTGGCAGCGGCCCCAGCGCGGAATTCGGCCAGACCGGCGCGCCGGGTGGGCGGCTTTCCGCCTATCAGGTCGCCGGCTGGGTCGTGCAGGCGCGCTACGACAGCAGCGACAGCCCGCTCGACCCCCGCCGTGGCATCCGCGCCAGCGCCAACCTGACGCCGAGCTACGCCTTCAGCGAGAGCACCGCCTATCTGCCGCTGCGGCTCGCGGCCACGACCTATTTCGACCTGTCGGGCGATGGCCGCTCCATCCTGGCCATGCGCGGCACGCTGGGCAGCCTGATCAATGCCCAGGCCGATGCGGTGCCCCGGGCGCAGCGCTTCTACGCCGGCGGCGGCGGTTCCGTCCGCGGCTATGATTTCCAGTCCATCGGCCCGCGTGACGCGCGCGGAAAACCCTCGGGCGGTGCCAGCCTGATCGAGGCCTCGATGGAGTTCCGCCAGCGCATCGGCGCGAGCTGGGGCGCCGTGGGCTTCGTCGATGCCGGCGCCGTCGGCACCCGCGCCTTCGCGCCGACCGACGAGCTGCGCGTCGGCGCCGGCCTGGGAATACGCTACTACACCGCGATCGGGCCGGTCCGCGCCGATGTCGCCGTGCCGCTGGTCCGCCAGCAGGGCAGCGGCGCCTTTGGCCTCTATATCGGCCTGGGGCACGCCTACTGATGCGCCGGATTCTGCTCCTTCTGGTGCTGCTGCCGGTGCTGGTTCTGGCCGGACTGACCACCGATGCCGGCATGGGTCTCGCCGCCCGGCTCGGCGCCCGCTTTGTGCCCGGGCTGACCCTGGAGGGTGTCTCGGGACCCCTGCCAGGCCGGCTGGCCGTGGCCCGGCTGCGGCTCAGCGATGCCCAGGGCGTCTGGCTTGCGCTCGATGAGGCCGAGATCAGCCTCGACTGGCGCGCGCTTTGGCAGCGTCAGGTCCATCTCACCCGTGTCACGGTCGGGCGCATCGCCCTCGACCGTCTTCCGCCGGGTGATGCCGCCGCGCCGGCGCAGCCTGGCCTGCCACGCCTGCCCAGCCTGCCCCTTGCGGTCGCCCTCGACAGCCTGACCGCCGCGCGCATCGAACTGGGCGCCGCCATCATGGGCCAGCCCGCATTGCTCGTGCTCGATGGTCAGGCGACGCTGGAGGCCGGCAGGCTCGCTGGCCGGCTCGCCCTGCGGCGGCTGGACCAGCCCGGCGCGGCCAGCCTGGTGGTCGCGCTGAACGAGGCTGATCTGACCGCGCGGCTCGATCTGGAAGAGCCCGCCGGGGGTCTCGTCGGTACCCTGGCCGGGCAGCCCGGCGCGGCGCTGGCCGCCCGCCTCGATCTCAACGGCCCCGCCAGCGGCGCGGAGTGGCAATGGCAGGCGAGCCTGGGCGAGGCGCGGGCCGCGCTGGACGGCCGGCTTTCGCTGGCGCCTGACGGGACGCTCGCCGTCACCGCCCAGGGCAGCTTGACGCCCGGCCCGCTGCTGCCCGAGGCGCTCCGGCCCCTGGCCCATCAGCTCAGCACCAGCCTGAGCCTGCGCCGTGCTTCCGATGGCGCCCTGGCGCTGGAACGGTTCACGCTGGCCCTGCCGGCCGGCAGCCTCGAGGGCAGCCTGGCGCTTGATGCCGCCCAGGCGCTTTCCGGCCGCGCCAGCATCAGCCCGGGCCCGCCCGGCGCCTTCGCCCCCCTGCTGCCCGAGGGTCTGGGCTGGCAGGCCGCGGCCATCGACCTCGCGCTGTCCGGCCGGCTCGACGCGCCCGAGGTTACGCTGCGGGCCACCGTCACCGCCCCGCGCGCAGCACCCCAGGCCGATGCGATGCTCGGCGAGACGCTGACCCTCGATGCGCGGTACGCCGATGGCGCCATCGATGCCCGGGCCGCCGCCGGCCGCCTGGGCCTGACCCTGCAGGGCGCCGTCGCCGAGCCCCTGGACCTCGCCTTCACCGCCGAGGCCCGCGACCTGCCCGGCGTCACCGGCGGGATCTCCGCCGAGGGCAGGCTGCGCGGCACCATCGCGGCGCCCGAGGCGAGGCTGTCGCTGCGCAGCGACAGCCTCGCCGCCCAGGGCCGCATGGCCGAGGCGCTGTCGCTCACCGCCGCCATCACCCCGGGCCGGGCCACGGTGCAGGCGACTGGGCGGCTCGACCGAAAACCCTTCACGCTGGAGCTGGCCGCCGCGGGCGATGCCGGCGCGGTCACGCTGGAAAACCTCGCCGCCAGCTGGTCCGGCCTCAGCCTTTCGGGGCAGGGCGGTGGCGCGCTGCCGGCCGGCCCCTTCACCGGCGCGCTGCGGCTGGACGCGCCGGACCTCTCGGTGCTGGGCGCCGGCATCACCGGCCGCCTCACCGCGGCGCTGGAGGCCAGCGCCCTGGCCGGCGCCACCGGCCCCGCCGCGCAGGGGGTCAGGCTGCGGCTGAACGGTCAGGCCGCCGGCATGGGGGCGCTGCGCCCCTCGGTCGTGGCCGAGGCTGATGGCAACCTGGACGCCATGGAATTCCGCCTTGCCGTCACCGCGCCGCAGGGCGGGCTGGACCTCGCCGGCCGGTTCCGCCAGGCCGGGGAGGCGCGCATCGCCCTCACCCGCCTCGACGCGCGGGCGGGCGAGGACGCGTTGCGCCTCGCCGCCCCCGCCATGCTGCGGATCAGTCCGGAGGGGGCGATCACCCTCGACCCCGCCCGCCTGCTGGGCCGGCGCGGCGGCAGCCTGGCGGTGCAGGGCCGGCTGGCCGGTGGCCAGTTGAGCGGCCGGGCCGAGCTGGCCGCGCTGCCGCTGGCGCCGCTCAGCGCGGGGCTGGTCACCGGCACCGCCTCGGGCCTCGTCACCGCCTCCGGCCCCACCGCGGCACCCCTGGCCGAGGCCAGGCTTCGCGTCGAGGGGCTGCGCGCCGCCGACCCGGCGCTGGCCGGCCTTCCCGCAGCCCAGCTCACCGCCAATGCCCGCTGGCAGGGCCAGGCCCTGCGCGGCGATGCCAGGCTCACCGCCGGCCCCGGTGTGCAACTCAGCCTGGAGGCCAGCCAGCCGCGCGGCCTGGGGGCGGCGGCGCCCTTCGAGGCGGCTTTGCGCGGTCAACTCGATCTCGGCCCGCTGTCGCGCCCGTTTCTCGATGCGGGGGGCGACCGGCTGACCGGCCGCGTCCAGCTCAACCTGCGGGCCAGCGGCACGCCCGCCCGGCCGCTGCTGGCCGGCGGCGCCACGCTCAGCGATGGCAGCTACATCAACCCGGTTCTGGGCGCCCGGCTGGACGGCATCGCCGCCCGGCTGGGCGCCAGCGGGCAGCGGCTGGTGATCGAAAGCCTCTCCGCCCGCACTGCCGGCGGCGGCACGGTCTCCGGCGAGGGCTGGCTGGAGCCCCTGGGGGCGGGTGTGCCGGCCGAGTTTCGCCTGCGCGCCGCCGCCGCCCGCCCTGTCACCGGCCCCTTCGGCGAGGCTGTGCTGGATGCCGACCTGCTGCTGCGCGGGCCGCTGACCGATGGCGGCAGCCTCGCCGGCCGGCTGGATATCCGCAGGGCCGAGCTGCGCATCCCGGAGAACCTCGCCGCCAACGTGCCCTCGCTCGGCCCGGTGCGGGAGGTGGGGCCCTTGCCGCCGGGCCGCCGCCCGCCCGCGCCGCCGCGCGCCGCCCCTGCCCGGCCGGCGCTGCCCATGGCGCTGCAGCTCACCATCGCCGCGCCGCGCGCCGTCTTCCTGCGCGGCCGCGGCGCGGAGGCCGAGCTGGGCGGCGAGATCACCATCACCGGCACCGCCGCCAGCCCCGTGCCGCATGGCGAATTGCGGCTGCGCCGGGGCAGCGTGAACCTGGTGGGCCGGCAGCTCCAGTTCAGCCGCGGGCTGATCAGCTTCGATGCCGGCAGCTTTTCGCCCAGCCTCGATTTCCTGGCCAGCGCGCGCAGCCGCAGCCACACCATCAACCTCGCCATCAAGGGCGACCCCACCGCGCCCGAGGTGACGCTGACCGCCGAGCCCGAATTGCCACAGGACGAGGCGCTGGCCCGCCTGCTCTTCGACCGCGAGACCAGCCGCCTCTCGCCCTTCGAGCTGGCGAGCATCGCCCAGGCGCTGGCGCAGCTCTCCGGCGTGGCGCCGCTGGGCGGCGGCGTGCTGGACCGGCTGCGCAGCGCCGCCGGGCTCGACCGGCTGGGCGTGGGCAGCAATGCCGCCGGCGGCGCCACCGTGGAGGCCGGGCGCTATGTCGCGCCTGGGGTGTATTTCGGCCTGCGCCAGGGCACCGGCGGCAGCGGCGGCGCGGGCACGCCGGGGGTGGGCGTGCAGGTTGAAATCACGCCCCGGCTGCGGCTGGAGGGCGAGACCTCGACCGGCCCGGCGGGTGACCGGGTGGGCGTGACCTGGGAATACGAGTACTGATTCCTCACGGGCTTCTCCCCGGTGATGCAACCGCAGCCCCGGCGCGGGCGTTACGCCGTCCTCCCCCAAGCTGCGCAACAGGGTTTCTCATGCCGCATGTCGAGATCATCCATCGGACGCAATACGCCTATGCCCGCCCGGTGATGCTCACCGCCCATCGCCTGATGCTGCGGCCGCAGGACAGCCACGATTTACGGCTGCACGACGCCCGGCTGCTGGTCGAACCGCCGGCCGCCACGATGCGCTGGGCGCATGACGTCTTCGGCAATTCGGTTTGCATCCTGGAATGGGAGCCCGGCCTGCGCACCGCGTCGCTCAGCATCACCTCGCGCCTTGAGCTGACCCACTTTCCCGCAGGCAACGGCACGCCGCGCGCCACGCTCGACCCCTCGGCCGAGAGCTATCCCTTCTCCTATGCCGCCTGCGAGGTGGCGGACCTCGCCCGGCTGGCCGAGCGGCACCTGCCCGACCCGGAGCACCACGTCGATGCCTGGGCGCGCCGCTTCGCCGGCCAGGGTCCCACTGGCACGCTGGCCATGCTGGAGGCGATGAATGCCGCCATCCACACCGAATTCACCTACCTCGCGCGCGAGGAGGAGGGCACCCAGAGCCCGTCGGAGACGCTGCGCCTGGGTTCGGGCGCGTGCCGCGACCTTGCGCTGCTGATGATGGAGGCGATGCGCAGCCTCGGCCTCGCGGCGCGTTTCGTCACCGGCTATGTCTATGATGACAGCACGCGCGAGACCCGCGGCGGGGGCGCCACCCATGCCTGGTGCGCCGTCTACCTGCCCGGCGCCGGCTGGGTGGAATATGATCCGACCAACGGCCTCGTGGCCGGCGACCATCTCGTTCGCATCGCGGTGACCCGCACGCCCGAACAGGCCGTGCCGATCGGCGGCGGCTTCATCGGCGACCCGCTGGATTTCGCCGGCCTGACGGTCGATGTGCGGGTGACGGCGGGACATGCGCTGATGCCCGACCCGCAGCCGGCGCTGCCCGAGCCCGTTTCGGCCAGCGCCTGAGGCCGCCATGCCGCTCGCCCTGCGCGCCCTGCTGCTTGTCCTCCTCGCCCTGGTGCCGGCGGCGCTGGTGCAGACCAGCCTGGAGCAGGAGGCGCGGGGCGAGCGTGCCCGGCAGCTCGGCGACGAGGCGATGCGCCTGACCCGGCTCGTCGCCGGCCAGCAGCTGCGCGTCTTCGAGGGCGCGCAGCACCTGCTCAACGCCATGACGGCGCATGAGGCGCTGCGGGCCGGCATCCCCAACGCCGAATGCGACATCTTCCTCGCCCGGCTGCTGCGCGGCTATCGGCGCTACCTCGCCGCCGACCTGTTCGACCGCAGCGGCCAGCCGGTCTGCGCCGCAGGCCCCGGCCCGATGGAAGCCTCGATCGCCGACCGGCCGTTCTTTCGGGCGGCGCTGGCCGGCGCGCCCTTCGCGGTGGGCGAATACGCCGCAGGCCAGGCCGGCCACGCCGCCAGACTGCATTTCGCGGCCCCGCTGCACAGCGATTCCGGCATTGTGACGGGCGTGGTCGTGGTGGCGCTGTCCCTCGCCTGGATGCATGACGATCTGGCGGCGCTGCCCTTGCCCGAGGGTGCGGCGACATCGATCATCGATGGCAAGGGTGTCATCCTGGCCCGCACACCCGATGGCGGGCGCTTCGTCGGCACCATCGTGCCGGGCTTCGCCTTCGATACCGCGACGGCGATGCGGCCGGCGCTGCGCGACGGCGAATCGCTCGACGGCGAACGGCGGATTGCAGGCTTCATGCCCGTGCCGGCGGCGCCGATCGGTCTGACGGTTGCCGTCGGCCTTGCCGTCGACAGGGAGATCGCGGTCGAGCTGGAGCGGGACCGGCGCACCGCCTTCCTCATCATCGGCTCGCTGCTGCTGGCGCTCAGCCTTGCCATCGGCGCCTTCCACATCGCTGTCGAGCGGCCGGTGCGGCGGCTGCTGGCCGCGCCCCAGTCCTGGTCGCGGCAGGATTGGGGCGCGCGGGTTGGCCGGTTGGGCGGTGGGCGGGAATTCGAGCGCATCGGCATCGCGCTCGACCTCATGGCCGATACGCTGCAGCGCGCGGAGGCCGCGCGCGTCGCCGCCGCCATCCGGGTCAAGGCGCTCTCCGATGTCAGCCCCCAGGTGGTCTTCACCGCCGATTCGCGGGGCAATATCGACTGGCTGAACGGCTATTGGCGCAACCTCACCGGCCGCGACATCGCCCATACCAGCGGTGCGGGCTGGCTGCGCGCGGTGCATCACGCCGATCTGCGCCGCGCGGTGGAGGCCTGGCGCGCCGCCCTGGCCGAGGCGGCGGCGGGCGGCCTGGGCGAGTTCCATGTCGAACTGCGGCTGCTGCGCGCCGAGGACCGGGCCTGGCGCTGGTTCTTCTGCCGCGCCGCGCCGATCCGTGACAGTGACGGCGAGGTCACCGCCTGGGCCGGCGTGGCGCTGGATTTCGACGAGCTGCGCCGCGCCCGTGAGGCGCTGGCCGAGCAGTCGCAACGCCTGCAGGCGACCTACAGCAGCGCGCCCGTGGGGCTGTGCCTGCTCGATCGCGGCATGCGGTTCCTCGCGGTCAATACGCTCTTCGCAGAGATCCAGGGGGCCGATCCGGAGGCCCATCTGGGCCATGGCCTGGCCGAGCTCGCGCCACGGCTCGCCGCTGCGCTGGCGCCGCAGCTGCAAAGCCTGCTGGCCGATGGCGAGCCGCTGGCCGGGCTCGAGATCGATGCCACCCCGCCGCCGGTCGATGGCGTGGCGCAGCCGCGCCGGGTGCTGCTCTGCGGCTTCCAGCCCGTGCGCGGCGAGGCGGGCGAGGTGGTCGCGGTCAGCGGCTCGATGCTCGACATCACCGCCCGCAAGCGCGCCGAGGAGGCCGAGCGCCTGCTCTCGCGCGAGGTGGATCATCGCGCCAAGAACGTGCTGGCGGTGGTGCGCAGCCTGGTCCGGATTTCCGCCGCCGAGGCGCCGCATGATGTCGAGGCGCTGGTGCAGGTGCTGGAGGGGCGGATTTCGGCCATGGCGCGGGTGCATACCCTGCTGTCGCGCACCGGCTGGGAGGGGGCGGATCTGCGGGAGATCGCGCTGGAGGAGACTGCAGCCTATCGCAGCCGGGTGCGGCATGAAGGGCCGGCGCTGCGCCTCGTTGCCCAGGCGGCGCAGGCCTTCGCGATGGTGCTGCACGAGCTGGCGACGAATGCCGCCAAGCATGGCTGCTTCTCCACGCCCGATGGCCACCTGTTGCTGCGCTGGGAGCGTGTGGCGGGTGGCGCGCGGCTGAGCTGGACCGAGTGCGGCGGCCCCAGCATCGCCGGCCCGCCGCTGCGGCCGGGCTTCGGCACCCAGCTGATCGACGCCAATGCGGGCAGCCCGCTCGATGGCCATATCGAGTGGCATTGGGAGGCCGGGGGGCTGCGCTGCGTGCTGCATATCGGCGCGGACGCGCTGCATGCCGTGGCCGGGTCCGACTGATCAGCCCAGCGCCTCCAGCAGCGCCGCGAGGCTTTCCAGCCGTGGCAGTGCCGCGTCGCATTGGGCGATCGCCCGGGCCCCGGCCTCGACCGGGGTGAAGAGCAGCAATTCGCGCCCGGCCGACCGCGCCTGGGCGAGTGCGCGTTCCAGCCGCAGGGGCTGCATGGCGGTGGTGACCACCAGCACCACGGTGCCGGCCGGGCCTTGCGCGATGCCCTGGGCCGCGCTGCCGGCGGTGAGCCCGACCTCGCGCAGTGCCGCCACCGCCATGGCGGCCGCCGCGCGGTCCATCGCGCCGCCGGCGGGCAGCACCAGCACGTCGATGCCGCCCGTCGCCGGCAATTCCAGCAGTGCCAGCGCGCCGATCAGCGCGCGGGTGGCGCTGGTGGCGAGTGCGGCGCCGTAATCCGCGGCCGGCCGGTCGGCGGCGATGCGGCTGATCGCCGGTTCCACCAGTTCCCGCAGCGCCGCCACCTCGCCGTCGCCGACGGCGGCGGCGGCGAGCTGCCGCGCCGCGCCGCGCGCATCGGCCGCCAGCAGGCGCTGGTAGAAGCGCTCGGCCGGCGACAGCGCTGCCTCGTCGCCCAGCAGCACATCGAGGAAGCCGAGGCCCGGCAGGTGCCGCCCGGCGATGGCCAGGCAGGCGGTGATGGCCGGCGCCAGGATCAGCCCGACCGGCCCCCAGAGCGCCGCCCAGAAAATCGAGGACAGCACGAGTGCCAGCGGCGTCACGCCGGCCGAGGCGCCGTAGAGCCAGGGCTCGAGCGCATAGCTGATCACGGTGTCGAACAGCAGGAACCAGCCGGCCACCAGCAGCACGGTCTGCCAGCCCTCGGTGGTTGCGAAGGCCACCAGGAGGGGAAACAGCGCTGCCAGCGGCGCGCCCAGATAGGGCACGAAGCGCAGCACGAAGCCCAGCACGCCCCAGAGCGGCGCATTGGGCACGCCCAGGCCCCAGAGCCCCAGCGCCATGCCCAGCCCGAAGATGGCATTGACCACCACCTGCATCAGCAGGAAGCGGCCCACCCGCCCCGTCGCGTCCTGCATCGCCTGGGTGGTGCGGTGCATGCCCTCGGTTCCCATCAGGCGCAGCACGCGGTCGCGCACATCCCTGCGGTTGATGAGCAGGAAGGCCATCAGCAGCAGGGTGATGGCGGTGATGGCGGCCGGCGCCAGCACCACGCCCAGCACCTCCCCCAGCGCGGCCAGCGGCGTGGCCGGGGTCTCGGCCAGGGTCACCATGGGCAGCGCCGGCGCATCCGCCGGGCGGACCGCCGAGCCCAGCCGGTTGACCAGCCCCAGCACCTCGTTCACCGGGCCCGAGCCGCTGCCCAGCACCATCAGCTTGGCGCGCAGCTCGCTCTCGTAGCGCGGCATCGCCTCCAGCAGCAGGAAGGCCTGGCTGGCGAGCACATAGAGCACCACGCCCATCATCCCCAGCACGGCCAGCAGCACCGCGACCACCGCCGGCACGATGGGCACGCGCAGGCGCTGCATCCAGTCCACCACCGGCAGGGCCGCCACGGTGAGCAGCAGCGCGAGCGCCAACGGCGCCAGGATGTCGCGGCCCGCGTAAAGCCCGAAGATCAGGAGTGCCGCGACCAGCAGCCTCGTCGCGGTGCGGCCCTCCTGGCCGGCGGGCGGGTGAAACGGGGCCATGGGCTTTTCCGGAAACTGTGGATGCATGTGCAACGCGGCGGCGGCGTTTGCGTTTCCCATTCCAATGTAACCCCGCCGGGCCGTCCGCCCGGCCCCTGGAGAACCGCCGCCGATGAGCAGCAAGTCGCATGGCATGAACGCCGAGATCACCGATGGGCTGCGCGTCCATGTCGCCGAGACCTACGCCCTGTTGGCCAAGACCCAGGCCTGCCACTGGAACGCCACGGGTGAGAATTTCATCGGTTTGCACAAGCTGACCGAGAGCCAGTATGGCGAGCTCTTCGTCGCCATCGACGGCCTGGCCGAGCGCCTGCGCGCGCTGCGGGCGGAGGCGCCGCGCGGCCTCGACGAGATCCATGAGCTGTCGACCATCGAGGATGCCCCCGCGGATCTCAGCACGACCGAAGCGGTGCGCCTGCTGGTCGATGACAATACCACCCTCGCCAGCCGCGCGCAGCAGCTGGCCGAGGCCGCCGAGGAGGCGGAGGACCCGGCCACCCACGACATGCTGGTGGCGCGGATCGACGCCCATCAGAAGGCGGCCTGGATGCTGCGCAGCCACCTGGCCTGAACCTAACCATCCCACCAGCAAGGAGACCACCCATGTCCAACACCATCCACGGCATCGCCGATGACGCCAATGCCGAGATCGACCGCCTGCGCCGGCAGGTCGAGACCCTGATGGCCGAGCGTGTGACGCCCGTCGTCACCGCGCTCGCCGGCCGTGCCGAGGGCGCGGCGCATGCCGCCTCCGACGCCGTGCGCGAAAAGGCCGGCCAGCTCAGCGACAGCGTGAAGGAGCAGCCACTGGCCGCCATCGCGCTGGCCGGCCTGGCCGGCTTCCTGCTCGCCGCCGTGGTTCGCCGATGAGCATGCGGGCCCTCCGGCTGCTCGGTGTCGCCGTGCAGGCGGAGGGCCTGCGGGTGCGGCGTGGTGCGGCGCGTGGCATGCGCGGCGCCATGCTGATCGGCTTCGCGGGTGGTTTTGCCGCGGCCGCGCTGCTGCTGCTGCATATCGCCGCGTGGCTCTGGCTGGCGGGGCGCTATGACGCGGTCACCGCCAGCCTGCTGCTGGCCCTCGCGGATTCGGGACTGGCGGGGCTGCTGCTGCTGCTGGCGCGCGAAAGGCCCGACCCGGTGGCCGATGCCGCATTGTTGATCCGCCAGGAATCGCTGCGCGAGGCGGCCCGCGTGCCGCTGCTGGCGGAAACGGTGGAATTGCTGACCGGGCGTAGCGTCACAGCCCTTGTCGGCGGCGTGGTGGCCGAGGGCATTCGTCACGCCCTGGCAAGACGGTAAGGCCCGTGGCTCCGCAACCATCCGCCGCCCTGGCCGTTCATCTGATAGGGCCGGCGCCGGCCGCCCCGCAACACCAAAAGGGATTCCCGCCATGACCAAGACCAAGAACCGCCTCGCCATGCTGTTGTCCAGCGGCGTGCTTGCCTTGCCGATGCTGGCAGCCGCGCAGGTCTCGCCGCCGACCACGCCCATTCCGCCCGCGCCACTGAGCCGCGACGTGCCCGCGCCGGCCACGCCCGGCACCCCGCCCGCCCTCACCTCCACCCAGATGCCGGGCACGACCAGCCCCGCGCCGTTCGCGCCTTCGACCCAGGCGCCGGGCACCGCCAGCGCCGACCTCAACCGCGCCGCCGCGCTGCGCGTCGCTGCCGCCTATCCCGCCGGCAGCATGATGGCCGTGCGGATGCGCATGACCCAGATCATCGGCAGCAAGGTCTATAACGACCACAATGAAGCGATCGGCGAGATCGACGACATCGTGCTGCATGGCGCGGGCACGGGCGCCGTCGCGGTGCTGCAGATCGGCGGCTTTCTCGGCCTGGGCGGCCGGCTGGTCGCGGTGCCGCTGAACGACCTGATGTGGAACCGCGAGCGTGAGCGGGTGACGCTGGCCGGCGCCACCAAGGAATCACTGCAGAGCCGCCCGGCCTTCGAGTTCTCCACCCTGCGCCAGGGCTGATGCGTCGGGGGGGACGGTTCGCCGCCCCCCTTTCGCGCCGCGCGAAGGACCGCCCATGCAGCGCCGGCCATCGATCTGGCGGCAGGCGCTTGCCACCGCCACCTCCGACCACATCTCCGTCGTCTCCGCCGGCTGCGCCTTCTATGCCATGCTGGCGCTCTTCCCCGCGATCTCGTTGTGCATCGGCCTCTATGGCCTGGCCTTCGATCCGACGACGGTGGAACCCCAACTCATCCTCCTCGAGCGCCTGATGCCGCCTCAGAGCAGCGCGCTGATCGCAGCGCGCATCCATGAGCTTGTGGCGGCACCGCACGAACGTGCCCAGCTCGGCGCCGTGATTGGCGGCGCGATCGCGTTGTGGAGCGCGTCATCGGGTGTCCGTGCCATGCTCTCGGCGCTGAACCTGGCGCAGGATAGGGCGGAGGAGCGTGGGCCGATCGCCTTCTATGTCACCTCGCTGCTGCTCACGCTGGGCGCCATCCTCGCGGTGATCCTGGGGCTGGCGTTGCTGGTGATCCTGCCCGGCATCCTGGGGGCGCTGGGGCTGGAGCCGTTTCGCGCCCTGCTCTACCGCGCGGCCGGGCTGGGGCTGCTGATGGCCGCGGTGCTGGTGGCGATCGGACTGCTGTACCGCTATGGCCCTGCACGGCCGCCGGCGGGCTGGCGGCTGATGTCCATCGGCTCGGTATCGGCCACGCTGCTCTGGGCCGCGGCATCGGCGCTGTTCTCGCTCTACGTCACCCATGTCGCCAGCTATGACGCGACCTATGGCCCGCTGGGCGCCGTGGTCGCATTGCTGATGTGGTTCTACGTCAGCGCCTATGTGATCCTGCTCGGCGCCGAGCTCGACGCCGCAATTGCCCGCTTGCGGGCAGGGGGGGGCTGGCCCGCAATCGCCCTGGGTGGAAACACCCAGGGCGAAAATTGCCAGGCCAAGCAAGGCTAGACTCAAATCGCCCTGACACAGTCAGGACGATTTGAGTCTGGCGTCGGGGTGGTAGGCCTCCCCCCCGGCAGCTGCCGCCTACAGGATGCCCGTCAGGTAGAGGATGATGAGCAGCGGAATCGGCACGCCGACGGCCCAAAGCAGCACGGTTCGCATCGCGGTCTCCTTGTTGTCTGTGCGATGGGGTGTGAACGCCGTGCCAGGGGCAGGGTTTCGCGGTCAGCGTCCCGCCCGGGCGACCCGGTCGCGCAGCCGCGGCGTGACCCAGCCGCCGGGCCTGGTCCGGCGTGGCGGCAAGCTCAGCCGCGCGCCGCCCTCCTCCTGCCGGTGCAGGGTCAGGGTGCGGTTGTGGAAGGCTTCCAGCCCCGGCCGGTGGCCGATGGAGACCAGCGCCACCTCCGGCAGGCGGTCCACCACCAGCTGCATCATCAGATCCTGGTTGGCCTCGTCCAATGCGGCCGTCGCCTCGTCCATGAAAATCCAGGCGGGCTTGTGCAGCAGCAGCCGGGCGAAGGCCATGCGCTGCTGCTCGCCCAGGCTCAGCACGCGGTCCCAGCGCTCCTCCTCAGCCAGGCGGGGTGCCAGATGGGCGAGGCCAACCACGGCCAGCGCATCGCGCGCCTCCTCATCGCTGAAGACATCGCTGGCGGCGGGGTAGCTCAGCGCCGCGTGCAGCGTGCCGAGCGGCAGATAGGGGCGCTGGGGCATGAACATCATCGTGGCGGCGGGCGGTGTGATGATCTCGCCGGCACCCCAGGGCCAGAGCCCGCCGATGGCGCGGAACAGGGTCGATTTGCCGGTGCCCGAGGCGCCCTTGATCAGCACCCGCTCGCCGGCGCGGATTTCGGCCGAGCTTTCCGCGATCACCGTCGTGCCATTGGCGAAGGCCACCTCCAGGTCGCGCAGCACCAGCGAATCGGCCTGGCCTTCGGTGACCGTGATGGTGGGCTGCTCCGGGTCGGCGGCCAGCGCCGCCAGGTCATCGATCGCGGTCTGAAAGGCGGTCAGCCGGCTGATCGCGCTACGCCATTCCGCGATGCGGGGGAAATTGTCGACGAACCAGTTCAGCGCCGCCTGCACCTGGCCGAATGCCGCGCCGATCTGCATCAACCCGCCCAGGGTGATGACGCCGGCGAAATACCCGGGGGAGGCGACGACGGTGGGGAAGATCATCGCCATTGTCCCATAGGCGCTGGTCAGCCACATCAGGTTGCGCTGGCTGCGCATCAGCGCGCGCACGCTCTCGGCCACACGCTCGAAGGCGGCGCCCAGGCCGCGGCGCTCATCGGTCTCGCCGCGGATGAAGGCGACGCCCTCGCCGCTTTCGCGCGCCCGCGTCAGGCCGAAGCGGAAATCGGCCTCGGCCGAAGTGCGCGCGACATTGAGCCGCACCATCGGCCGACCCACCATCCAGGTCAGGCTTGAGCCCAGCAGCGCGTAGAGCAGCGCGGCCCAGACCATGTAGCCCGGGATTTCCACCGCGCGCCCCATCAGCGCGAGGTGCAGCGGGCCCGACAGCGTCCAGAGAATGCCGATGAAGGCGGTGAGCATGAGCAGCGAACTCAGCAGGCCGGTGACGAATTCCACCGCCAGCTCGGTCGCGACGCGGACATCCTCGGCGATGCGCTGGTCGGGGTTGTCGGCGCCATGGCCGGCCATTTCCAGCTGATACTGCCGCCCGTCGCGCATCCAGTTGTCCACCAGGTGCCGGGTCATCCAGCCGCGCCAGCGCAGCTGGATGAGCTGCTTGAGGTAGAGCTGGTTCACCGCCACCGTCATCGAGACGACGGCGAGGCCGAGGAAGTACAGGATCTGGGTCTGGAATGCCGCGCTGTCGCGGTTTTCCAGCGCATTGAAGAAGTCGCGGCTCCAAAGGTTGAAGCCGATCTGCACCGCCACCTGCAGGCCGGTGAGCAGCAGCAGCATGCCGATGAGCAGGCGCGCATCGCCACGGTCGGGCGCGCAGAGCCAGACGCGGGCGAGGCGGGCGAAATCGCGGGATGGGTTCGGCGCCTCGGGCGCGCGCGGCAGCGCGGTGGTCAGGCTCACGGCTGGGCGGGCCCTGCACCCGGCAGAGGTACCAATGTCGCCCGGTCCGGGCCCAGCCGCTCGGCGTCGATCGCAATCCGCTCGCCGCGCATGGTGCCTGGGCCCTCGGCCGAGACCGCGGCGCCTGGCGCCAGCCTGTCGGCCAGGGCGGCATGGCCGGCGGGGGTGAGGCGGATGACATCGCCATTGGCCAGCAGCACGCCCATGCCCTCGCCCTGCGGCGTGAGCAGCGCGCGCTCCACCACGCCCGCCACGCGCAGCGCCGCCGTGCCGCGCCGCGCCGGCGCGAACCAGGAGGGCTGGGTGACGAAATTCGCATCCTGGCTGCCCGCCCGGGCCCAGGCCAGCATCACCACCACCGGCGCGGTGCGGGCGCGGATGCCCCAGACGGTCAGCCCGCCCCCGTCCCGCACCATCTCGCGGATCGCGTCGGCCTCGGTGGGGGGAAAGACGATCTGCGTGCCCTCGCGGAAGATCAGCCGGTCGGTCTCGCCGGCCGGGTTGTCGATGAAGCGCTCCACGCGGTCGGTGTAGGAGGGCAGTTGCGTGGGGTCGAACCAGACGCCGCGCGGCGCGGCCCGGGCCGCGGCCGCGGTCCGGGCCAGAATCATCATGCCGCCCAGCGCGGCGAGAGCCTGCCGTCGCATCACCCTAGGACATTCCTGCCGGTGACCAGCGAGACGGCAAAGAGCACGAGGAAGATAAAAAACATGACGCGGGCGAAGCTGCCCGCGGTCGATGCGATGCCACCGAAGCCCAGCACGCCCGCGATGATGGCGACCGTGAGGAAGATCAGTGTCCAGGTGAGCATGACAGCCTCCTGCTCAGCGGTCTTCCCAGCGCTTCACCTGGGCCTCGGCTTCCTCGCGAGCGATGCCGTAGCGCACCTGGATGCGGCCGACCAATTGCTCGCGCTTGCCCTCGATGATCGTCATGTCGTCATCGGTCAGCTTGCCCCATTGCTCCTTGACGGTGCCGGTCATCTGCTTCCAGTCGCCCTTGATGGTGTCCCAGTTCATGGCGGGTTCCTCGCTCTGCGCGCCGCCTCATTGCGGCGCCTGACCGAGAAACGTGCGCCCTGGGCCATGGGTTTCAGGCGATCGGCAGGCGTCCGGCGGTGATCGCCTGATAGGTGGCGATGGCCAGGGTCATCCGGTCGAAGGGCTTGTTGATGATGAAGGCGGGCTCCATCCCCTCGGCCGTCAGCAGCCGCTCGGCATAGGCGGTGACGAAGATCACCGGGATGGTGACGTTCTGCAGGATCTGCCGCACGGCGGTGATGCCATCGCCGCCGCGGCCCAGATTGACATCGGCCAGGATGAGGCCGGGCTTGTGGATGGCGGCGAGACGGATCGCCTCCGCCTCCGAGGCGGCCGAACCGATCACCCGGTGGCCGCAGCGGGTGATGAGAAGCCGCAGGTCGAGGGCGATCACCGGCTCATCCTCGATGATCAGCACATCGGCCGAGACGGCCTGGCGCAGCTTTTCCCGCGCCATGTCGATGGTGCCCTCCAGCTCATCCTCATCGAGGTCGAGCACGCGCGCGGCTTCGCCATGGCTGAGGCCTTCCAGGCTGGTCAGCAGCGTCGCCTGGCGTTCGCGGGCCGAGAGCGCGGCGGGCCCATCCTCCCCGACCGGCGGGGCGAGGGCGGCGATGCCGGCATAGAGCGCCAGGCGCGCGGGCATGTCGGGCGGCAACCCATGGCGCAGGCTCTGCGCCACCAGCGCATCGCCCCGCGCCTGGTCGCCCTCCAGGGCGCGGGCGAAGCGGCGGGCGAAGGGCAGCGCTTCCATCAGGCTGGCTGGGCTATGGGCATTCATCGTGGGGTTCCTCATGTTGCTGTTGCGCGGCCGCACGGCGGCGCGATGCCTGATCGAAGTGGGAGCCACGGGATTGACCGGGTTGAGGGCCGCATTGCCGCCATGCCTCCCCGCCCTGCGCAGCCACGCCAGGGCGCTGTGCCGGGACCGCGCCGCCGCCGATGACCTGGTGCAGGATACCATCCTTCGGGCGCTGGCGGCGGAAGAACAATGGCAGCCCGGCACCGATCTGCGGGCCTGGCTGTTCACGATCCAGCGCAATGCCTGGCTGGGGGGCCTGCGGCGGCGCGGGCGGGAGGCGCGGCACGCCGCCGCCGCGCCGCCGCCGCCATCCAGCCACCAGCCCGACACGCTGGCGGTGCGCGACCTGGCAGTCGCCATGGACCGGCTGCCTGCGGTGCAGCGCGAGGCGCTGATGCTGGTTGGCGGCCAGGGCATGGACGTGCTGGAGGCCGCCGCCATCTGCGGCGTGGCGCCGGGCACCATCAAGGCCCGGCTGTCGCGCGGCCGCGCCGCCTTGCGGCGAGACTTTGTCGGGGGGGCATGACCCGGGAGGGCATGGGCGGGCGCGCGTGTCATCTAAACAGCAATGCCGGAGGAGGCCGAGGGTTGCATGTGCCTCGCGCATGACAGCCATGCGGGTCGCCGTGCGAATTCCGGCAACCAAACCGGCCGGCCGGGCATTGGGGTATCAACAGACGGGAGATTTGACTTCATGCCCATGACCGGGACCGCCGATCGATACGCCACCTCCGCCATTCAGGAGCCGATCGCCTTTGAGGATCTGCTGCTGCGTACGCTGCCCTCGTTGCGGCAATACGCGCTGGCGTTGACCCGCAACCGCCCCGATGCCGACGACCTGCTGCAGAACGCCGTCACCAATGCGCTGCGGGCGCGTGACAGCTACATGCCCGGCACCAATTTCAAGGCCTGGATGTCCTGCATCCTGCGCAACCGCTTCCTGTCCGATGTGCGGCGGCGGCGGGAGACCGTCTCGGTGGAGGATGCGCCGGCCGAGCTCTTTGCCCGCCCGGCCTCGCAGGATGGCCATATGGCGCTGGCCGAGCTGAAGCGCGCCATGGCGCGGCTGCAGCCCGATCATCGCCTGGCGCTGGTGATGATCACCGTGCAGGGCATGTCTTATGAGGAGGCCTCGGCGGCGCTCGACGTGCCGGTGGGCACGGTGAAATGCCGCGTCTTTCGCGCCCGCAAGCTGCTGCATGCCTGGCTGCTGGGCGAGGATGACGCGCCGAAGCTTCCCGCCAGGGCCGCAAAAGCCAGCAACAAGCCCCCTGGCATCCCCGCAACCCGGAATGGTATGGTGAGAGAGAAGAACACCAGTTTGCTGGTATGCTGAGGGCCACAGTGGACGCGACGCCGCCGAAACCGCGCAAGCCGATGCCACCCCGGATGACACCGGTCGCGCGACCCGGGACCGCGGCCTCGACGGATGCGGCCTTCGACATCTGGCTGCAGCGCGGCCTGCGCGAGGTCTATAGCGAGGTGGAGCGGGAGCCGATCCCGCCGGAACTCATCGACCTGATCGAAAAGAGCCGGAAGAGGTGATCCAGATACTTGGCCTTGGCGTTGAGGCCGGGCCATGCTGCCGTTTTCGATGACGGGGTGGCGGGCGATGCGGCGACTGATCCTGATGATGCTCGGCATGCTGATGCCGCTGGCCGCCACCGCCCAGGAGGCCTGGCCGGCACGCCCGGTGCGGGTGGTGGTGCCCTTTCTGGCCGGCGGCGGCGGCGATGCCGTGGGCCGCGCCGTTGCCCAGGCGCTGAGCGAACGCACCGGCCGCGCCTTCGTGGTCGACAACCGGCCCGGCGCCGCCAGCGCGCTGGGCACCGAGATCGTCGCCCGCGCGGCACCCGATGGCTATACGATGCTGATCATCGGGCCGAACCATTCCACCAACCCCCATCTCATCCCCCGCCTGCCCTTCGACCCGCTGCGCGATTTCGCGCCCGTGGCCCTGCTGAGCAGCGCGCCCTATGTGCTGGTGGCCGACCCTGCGCTGCCGCTGCGCGGGTTTCAGGATTTCCTGGCGATGGCGCGGGCCAGGCCCGGGGCGCTGTCCTATGGCTCGGCCGGCAATGGCACGGCGGGGCATCTGGCGATGGAGATGATCAAGCTCGCCACCGGCATTGACGTCGTGCATGTGCCCTATCGCGGCAGCCCGCCGGTGCTGGTGGATGTGATGGCGGGGCGCCTCGCGGTGGCCTTCGACAATGTCCTCTCCTCCAGCCCCGGGATCCGGGCGGGGCAGATGCGGGCGCTGGCGGTCAGCGGCGCCGAACGTTCCGCGCTGCTGCCCGATATCGGCACCATCGCCGAGCAGGGGCTGCCGGGCTTCGCGGTCACGGTCTGGCAGGCCGCGCTGTTTCCCGCGGGCGTCGATCCGGCCATCACGGCGCGGGCCAGCACCGAGATCGCGGCGGCACTCGCCACGCCGGAACTGCGGGCCAGGCTGGCCGCCATCGGCGTGGCACCCACCCCGAGCACGCCGGCGGCCTTGGGCGATTTCCTCGCCGCCGACATGGCGCGATGGGGCGAGGTGGTGCGCCGGGCAGGGGTGCGGCTCGACTGACGCTGCGCCGCGGCATTAGGCTTGGGGTTCATCGCTGAGAGGCCTGCCAATGCCAACCCGCCGCACCCTGATCGCCAGCGCCCTCGCCACGCCGGCGCTGGCGCAATCCGGCTTTCCCAATCGCCCGCTGCGCATGATCATCCCGGTCGGCGTGGCCGGCGCGACCGACATCGTCGGCCGCATCGTGGCCGAGCACATGGCGCAGCTGCTGGGGCGGCCCATCGTGGTGGAGAATATCGCGGGCGCCGGCAGCACCATCGCCGCCGCGGCCTTCCAGCGCACGCCGGCGGATGGCTACACGATCTTCATCGGCACGAACAACCACCCGGTGATGCAGGCGATCCGGCGGGATTTCCCCTACAACCCCATCACCGATTTCGTGCCCTTCTCGCTGGTGGCGCGGCAGCCTTCGGTGCTGGCGATCAGCCCCAATGTCCCGGCGCGCGACGTGGCCGAGCTGATGGCCTGGCTGCGCACGCGCGGCGATGCGGTGAATTACGGCTCGACCTTCCCCGGCGCCACCAACCACCTGGCGGGGGAATTGCTGAAGCACCTGGCGGGGGTGAGTTTCACCATCGTGCCCTACCGCACGGCGGCGCTGGCGGTGCAGGATCTTGTGGCTGGGCGCGTGGACCTGACAATCGACAGCCCGATGATGCTCGCACCCCTGATCCGTGAGGGCAGGCTGCGCGGGCTGGCGGTGAGCGGCGCCGAGCGCACCGACCTGCTGCCAGGCCTGCCCACGCTGATGGAATCCGGCGTGGCCGGTTATGAGCTGACGGCCTGGCAGGCGCTCTTCGTCCGCCCCGGCACGCCGCCCGAGGCGCTGGCGGTGCTGACCGATGCGGCGGCGCGAACCCTCGCCGATCCCGGCGTGCGCGAACGCTTGCGGCAGAACAGCGCCGAGGTCTGGCCCGACAGCTCGCCCGCCGCCGCGGCCGCCCATGTGCGGGCGGAGGTTGAGAAATGGGGCCCGATGGTCGCCGCCATGGGGATCACCAATTGAGCGGGCGCCTGGCGGGCCGCGTGGCGCTGGTGACGGGTGCGCGCGGCGGCATCGGTGCGGCCATCGCGCGGCGGTTTGCCGAGCAGGGTGCCCAGGTGGTCGGCGCCGATATCGGCCCGGGCGCGGAGCTGCATTGCGACGTCTCCGACCCCGCGCAGGCCGAGGCCGCGGTGGCGGCGGTGGTGGAGAAATTCGGCGCGCTGCACATCCTGGTGAACAACGCGGCCTGCTTCGTGCCCGACGCCACGGCGGAGACGATTCCGCTGGAGGATTGGCACCGCTCGATGGCGGTGAACCTGACGGGGCCTATGTTAATGAGCCGCTACGCCATTCCTGCCATGCGCGCGGCCGGCGGTGGTTCGATCATCCACATGGCGTCGCAGCTCGGCCATGTCGGGCGCGAGGGCCGGTTCTGGTACTGCACCGCCAAGGCCGCGCTGGTGCATATGGCGACCTGCATGGCCATCGACCATGCGAAGGATGGCATCAGGGTGAACAGCCTCTCCCCCGGGCCCATCGCGACGGAGCGCACGGTGGGGCGCATCGGCGGCGAGGAGAAGGCGCTGGCGTTTTATGGCCCGCTGACACTGACCGGGCGGCAGGGAACGGTCGATGAAATCGCCGATGCCGCGCTGTTCCTGGCCAGCGAGGAGAGCCGCTACATGACCGGTGCTGACCTGCTGGTGGATGGCGGCTACAACGCGCGCTGACAACGGGAGAAAGCGCCATGCAAACCACGCCATATCTCTACTTCCAGGGCCATTGCGAGGCCGCGCTGGAGTTCTATGGCGCATGCGGGCTGGGCGAGATGATCGAGGCGATGCGCTATGAAGGCGGCCCCGCCGAGGGCCAGGCCCCGCCGGACTGGGCGCGAAAAATCCTGCACTGCAAGTTCCAGGGCCCGGGCCTGCTAATTTACGCCTGCGACGCCCCGGATGCCGAACCGATGAAGGGCGTGGCCCTGCTGCTGGAACCCGAAGACGTCGCGGCCGGCGCCGCCCTGTTCGAAAAACTCTCCGAGGGCGGGCGGGTGACGGTGCCCTTCGCCGCGCAATTCTGGGGCGACCATTACGGCAACTTCACCGACCGTTTCGGCGTGCAATGGGCGGTGAACTGCGCCGCCAAGCCGTGACGGCCATCGCCTCGCCCTGCGTGAACATCTGCAAGCTGGATCAGGCCGAAAAAATCTGCCTGGGCTGCTTCCGCAGGCTGGGCGAGGTGGCGGGGTGGAGCGGCCTCACCCCCGCCGCGCGTGAGGCGGTGATGGCGGAACTTCCGGCGCGGCGTCAGCGATACCACAGCGTTGGCAGCCACATCACCACCTCCGGCACATAGGTACAGAGCATCAGCACGCCCACGAGGGGAATCATGAAAGGCCAGACGCCGCGGGCCGCATCCTCGAAGCTGATATTCCCCACCCTGGCCAGGATGAACAGCACGATGCCCACCGGTGGCGTCAGCAGCCCGATGCACAGGTTCAGCACCATGATCAGGCCGAAATGCACCGGGTCCACGCCGATGGTTTCCATGATCGGCAGCATGATGGGCGTGAGGATCAGGATGGCCGGCAAAGGCTCGATCGCCAGGCCCACCAGCAGCAGAAAGATATTGGCCAGCAGCAGGATCAGCCATTTTTGGTCGGTCAGCGCCAGCACCCAGCCCACCACCATTTCCGAGGCGCGGGTGGTGGTCAGCAGCCAGCCGAAGATTTCCGACCCCGCCACGATGATGAGGATGGTGGCGGTGATCTCGACGGTTTCGAAGGAGACCTTGGCGATGGCCTTCCAGCCCAGGGTGCGGAAGACCAGCAGCCCCAGGATCAACGCCCAGGCGACGGCGGCAATGGCGCCCTCGGTCGGCGTGAAGGCGCCCATGCGCATGCCGCCGATGATGATCACCGGCGTCAGCAGCGGCAGGATTCCGCGGAACAGGGTGCGGAACATTTCCGACACCCGGAATTTTGCGTCGGCGCCATAGCCGCGCACCCGGGCGTAATAATACACCATGCACATCAGGCAGAAGGCGAGCAGCAACCCCGGCACGATGCCGGCGGCGAAGAGCTGCCCGATGCTGGCATTGGCCGAGACGCCGTAGATCACCAACGGCAGGGATGGCGGCAGCAGCGGCCCGAGCATCGACGAGGCGGCGGTGATGCCGACGGCGAATTTCGGGTCATAGCCATGCGCCTTCATCGCGCGGACCTCGATGGTGCCCAGCCCCGCCGCATCGCCCACCGCGGTGCCGGACATGCCGGCGAAGATGACCGAGCCGATGACATTGACCTGCGCCAACCCGCCGCGCATCCAGCCCACCGCGGCCACCGCGAAATCATAAATCCGCTCGGTGATGCCCGAGGTGTTCATCAAAAGCCCGGCCATGATGAAAAAGGGCACGCACAATAACGGGAAGGAATCCACGCCCGAGGCCATGCGGTGCACGATGGCCAGCATGGGGATGGTGCCATCGATATAGGCGAAAACGATGCCCGAGCCGGCGAGCGCGATGGCCACCGGAAAGCCCATGGCGAGAAGGCCGAAGAAGCCGAGCAGAAGGATCGCCGCGGTCATGCGATGACATCCTGGGTATTGGGTGCGTCGCCATGCCGCCAGCGCCGCCAGATCCACAGCGCCTCGCGGATGCTCATCGCCACGAAGCCCGCGAAAATGGGCCAATACACCCAGCCGAGATTCTGCCGGAAACTGTCCATCGGCATCACGCCCATCCGGTCCGCCAGATCATAGCCGACCACGGCGCAGAACACCCAGAAGGCGAGCCGCCCGGCATCGAGGATGGCCCACAGCACCTTTCGCGCCGGCATGGGCAGCGCCTGCTCCAGCACCTCCACCCGGATATGGGTGCCGCGCCGGACGGCGCCGGCGCTGCCAACAAACGTCAGCACCATCAGCAGGTAGCGGGCCACCTCCTCGGTCCAGGCCACGCTGTCATTCAGCGCGTAGCGGGAGAAGAACTGGGTGAAGACCAGGCCCGCGGTGGCCCAGAGCAGCACCAGGCCCACCCAATCCTCCGGGCCATAATCGCGGAGATGGAATTTGCGCAGGTCATCGGCATAGCCGGCTTCCTCCGCGTCCTTCACGCCCTCGAATGGTTTTTCCACGCCCAATCCCCAGACCGCTTTTGAAGCAGCCTGAGGCATGGTTCGCGCGCTGTCAAAATTCGTTTCGACTGCGGTCCAACATGGCGCGGAGTTCACGCAGGCCGGGCAGGAGTGTTTCCGGACTGGTGGTCAGGGCGGCGGCGATGGGGGCAAGGTCGGCGGCGGTCGCGGCCACCGCCGCCTCGCGCCGCGCCCGGCCCTCGGGCGTGAGGAAGACGCGCTTGGCGCGGCCGTCGCGGGCGTCGTCCTCGAGCCGCACCAGGCCGCGCGCCTCCAGCCTTTGCAGCGTGTTGGTCATGGTGGCCTTGGTCACCTCGAAGGCGCGAGCGATCTGCGCCGGGCCGCGCCCATCGCCGAGCCGGACGAGGTGGTTCAGCACAGCGAATTGCGGCAGGCGCAGCCCATCCGCCTGGGCGCGCTCGAAGCGGTTGCGCGCCAGCTGCTCGATGATGCCGATCTCGTTGAGAAGGGCGAAGAGGGGAGGGTCCGACTCGGTCACACACCCATGATACGCGATTGCGCCGGCCAGCGCGGCGTGGCGGCGGCGGGGCGCGTGGCGAAGCCCAGCCGGCCCAGCATCTGGACATGGGCGGAGACGCCGAGCAGCCCCGGCAGGGCGGCACGCGGGCCGGCCATTTCGGGGTATTCCTGCAAGGCCTGGCTGACGGGATGCAGCGCCAGGCCGGCCCTGGTGGTGGCGAGGTTGAGGCGCAGCCAGTCGCGCCCCGCGGCCAGTTGTTCGGTGCGGGAATTGCCCGGTGTGGTCAGCCAGACATAGGCGGGCGTTGCCGCCAGCATCGGCTGGTACATCCCCACCATCATGGCGTAGCCGGGCTGGCCGGGCAGCATGGCGGCGGGGGTGATCTCGCCACGCGCCACCATCGGGTCGAATTGCGGGCCCCAGACCGAGATGCCGTCGGGATTCTCCGCCACGGCGGCGCTGCCCATGCGCATGAGGTCCACACTTTCCTGATGCGCCGCCGGCGTCGTGGCCTCGATCTGCCAGGCCTGCCAGGCGAGGTCGCGCAGCGCGGTGATCTCGCCCTGCGCCAGGCCGAAGCCTGGGGGGGCGAGCATCGCGGCGCGCAGCGTGGCCTCGGTGCCGGCGGGCAGGGGGCGGGTCATGTCGAAGGGCTGCTTGGCGGAGCGGCGCTGCCCGGCGGCGGCGAAGAGCGGGTCCGCCTCGCCGCCGGCACGCAGCTGGATGCGGGCGACCGGGCGATGGTCCAGGCGGGGCTGCGGTTCGCCCTCGGGGAAGGGGGTGATGACCGCGTCCAGCCCGCCCGCCGCGGCGGCGAGCCGAAAGAGCTCCAGGAAGCAGCCCAGGCTGATCAGAATCTGGCGGTCCAGCGGGTCGGTCACCGGAAGGCGGCGGTCGAGGTCGCAGAACAAGAGGGCTGCATCATCGTCGACCAGGCGCATCGCCCAGGGCTGGCGGTTATGGGCGTTGGGGGCGAGCACCGCCCAGGCCATGGCGGCGATGCGCGGGTCGGCATGGTTCGCGCCTTCGACCGCCCAGGGGAGGAGCGGCCTGGGCAGCGGCTGGGCGGTGACCATGCGGCCGGTGAGGACGAGGGCGACAGTGGTGGTGGCGGAGGCGAGGAGGGTACGGCGGTTCATCTTGAGGCTCCTGATCGTTCGATATCGAACTAATTAGTCAAATATCGAACGATATGCAAGCCCCTTGTCATGCCGCCCTGGCGCGCGCAAACACGTCACCGTCACCTGGGTGAGCCTCTGTATCGGGGCTGAGAGGCGGGACGCATCCCGCGAACCTTGGAACCTGATCCGGTTCAGACCGGCGTAGGGAGGGTGCATCGGGCCATGCGCGGCCCCCTGTTCCATTTCGCGTCCGGCCCACCGCATGGAGGAAATGGGATGAAGCGACGCGTTTTCCTGGCCGCAGCGGCCGCCACACCAGCTTTGGCGCAGACCGCCCGGGCGAGGACCCTGCGCTTCATGCCGCAGGCCGCGCTTTCGGCGCTGGACCCGATCTTCAACCCCAGCACCATCGTCACCACGCATGGCTTTTGCGTGTTCGACACGCTCTATGGCGCCGACCGGCAGTTGCGGCCGCAACCACAAATGGCGCAGGGGCACGGCGTCTCGGCCGATGGGCTGCGCTGGGACATCCGCCTGCGGGACGGGCTGCGCTGGCATGATGGCGAGGCGGTGCGCGCCGCCGATTGCGTGGCGAGCATCCGACGCTGGGCGGCGCGCGATGGGTTTGGCGGCGTGCTGCTGCGCGCCACCGATGAGATGTTCGCCGCTGACGACCGCACAATCGTCTTCCGCCTGAAGCGCCCCTTTCCCGCGCTGCTCGAAGCACTGGCAAAACCGGCCGCCAGCCCGTGCTTCATGATGCCCGAACGCATCGCGGCACAGCCCGCCGACCGGCCGTTGGGGGTGGAGCACATGATCGGCTCCGGCCCCTGGCGCTTCATCGCGGCCGAATTCAACCAGGGGGCCCGCGCCCAATACGCGAAGAACGAGGCCTATGCGCCGCGGGATGAACCGGCCGAGGCGGCGAGCGGCGGCAAGCGGGTGCATTTCGACCGTCTCGAGCTGGTCTGGATCCCCGATGGCGGCACCGCGGCGGCGGCGCTGCGCACCGGCGAGATCGACTGGATCGAATACCCCCTGCCCGATTTGGTCCCCACCCTGGACCGCGACCGCAACACCCGCACGCAGATCTACGACCCCAACGGTTTTCTCGGTTTTCTCCGGTTCAACCACCTGCACGCGCCGTTCAACGATGTCCGCGTCCGCCGCGCCATTCGCGACGTGATCGTGCAGAGCGACTACATGCAGGCGGTGGCGCTGCCGGGCGACTGGCAGGAATGCCACGCCATGTTCCCCTGTGGATTGCCGGCAACGCGAGAATTCACCCCCGCGGCCCGCGGCGAGGCGGCTATGGCCCGCGCCCGCGAGGCGCTGCGCGAGGCCGGCTACAATGGCGAGCCGGTGGTGCATGTGAACCCCTCCGACTTCCCCGCCGTGACCCAGCAGGGGCGGGTGACCGCCGACCTGATGCGGCGACTGGGCCTGAACATCCAGCTCGTCGAGGCGGATTGGGCGACCACCATCGCCAGGCGGGCCAACCGCAACCCACCCGCCCAGGGCGGCTGGAACCTGCACAACACCAATTTTCCGTCGCCCGGCATCGCCAACCCCGCCGTCTCGCCCATCATCCGGATGAACGGCGCGCAGGCCTGGTTCGGCTGGCCGGAAGACGCGGCGGTGGAGGCCGAGGCGGTGCGCTGGATCGAGGCGCCGGACGGCGCGACCCAGGGCGACGCCATGGCGAAGCTGCAGGCGCTGGCCTGGGAGGCGGTGCCCTTCGCCCCCACCGGCCTGTTCCGGCTGCGCACGGCGTTCCGGGCCGATCTGTCAGGGGTGCTGCAGGGGCCCAATCCCTTCCTGTGGAATCTGCGACGGGCGTGATGCGCGGCGGGGCGAAGCGGCGCACCACAATGTCATCCCATCGCAATGTTGCTCCCGCTATGCTTATGCCAGGGCAATAGGAGGGATGGGATGCGCATCGCGGCATTCAACGTCGAGAACCTGTTCGAACGCGCCCGGGTTCTCAACCAGGATCAATGGACGAATGAGGCGGGCGCGGATCCATCGCGCCTGGCGGCCGGGCGGGGTGCATTGGACAGCCACGCCAGGCTCAACGCCCTGCTCCGCAACCCCGCCTATTCGGCCGCCGACAAGCTGGAGATCATCGCGCTGCTCAAGACGCTGGGCCTGGAGAGGAGCGACGAGAACAGCCTGTTCATCCTGCGACGCAATCGCGGTGCCCTGTTGAAGCGGCCGAAGACCGGCGGGATGGAGATTGTGGCGACCGGGCGCGAGGACTGGATTGGCTGGCTCGAATTGAAGACCGAGGCGGTGAATGAGATCGCCACACAGAACACCGCCCGGGTGCTCAACGCCGTGGCAGCCGATGTGCTGGTGGTCGTCGAGGCCGAGAACCGGGTCTCGCTCAAGCGCTTCAACCAGCAGGTCCTCCGCAAGGTCGGCGGCGAGCCCTATGAGCGGATCATGCTGATCGACGGCAATGACGATCGCGGCATCGATGTGGGGCTGATGACCAGGGCCGCCATCGAGATCGACTTCCTGCGCAGCCATGTCGATGACCAGGCCAGCGGCCAGCTGATCTTCAGCCGGGATTGCCCCGAATTCCACCTCAGGCTGCCATCGGGCCAGCGCCTCGTCATCCTGGCCAATCATTTCAAGAGCAAGGGCTTTGGCAGCCCGGCACAGTCCAACGCGCGCCGGCGCTTACAGGCCGAGCGGGTTCGCGCGATCTACGACGCGCTGCGGGCGAATGGGGTGGATCACATCGCCATCGCGGGGGATCTCAACGACACGCCGGACAGCGCGCCGCTCAGCCCCCTGCTGGCCAATGGCTCGGATCTGCGGGACATCAGCCAGCATCCCAGTTTCGACGATGGCGGCCGCCCCGGCACCTATGCCAATGGCACCAAGGGCAACAAGATCGACTATATCCTGATGTCGCCCGCGCTGTTCGCCACCGTCACCGCCGGTGGTATCGACCGGCGCGGCGTCTGGGGCGGCAAGAACGGCACGCTATGGCCGATTTTCCCGGAAATCACCGCGGCACATCAGGCAGCTTCGGATCACGCCGCCATCTGGGCCGATGTCGCGCTCTAGACTCAAATCGCCCTGATTGTGCCGGGGCGATAACTGTCCGGCTTTGCCTGGCCCTCAGGGTGTTTCCACCCGGAGTGATGGCGGGCTAGAGCATGATGCGTTGAGGCGGAATCGCCGAACACGCTGAATCATCTCTCAGCAATGGCTAGACCATGCGCAGTGAACGCATGTGAACGCAGCATGGTCTAGGCCTCAGCAGCCGCCGGGCGGCGCCACGGCCAGTTCCAGCATCTGGCCGTCGACCACGAATTCGCCGAAATCCATCTTCAGCTCATCCGCAACGCCATTGGCCCAGTAGCGCAGCGAGACCTCATAGCCCGGTGTCGAGGCGCCGCCCTGCTGGCCGGGCTCGAAGAAGGCGATCCGCATGCGGGCATTGCCGAAGGCGGACAGCGCGGGGAAGCGGGCGTTCTCGCTGGGGGCCTGCCAGCCGCCGGTGATGATCGTCGTCGTGTCCTGCGGGCCATCGGCCGTGGTGCCGTCGAGCAGCGGCGCCACCACCAGGCGTTGCCCGGCGCGGGCGGCGGCGAGGGACTGGATGGTGTGGATCATCGGGAAGAGCGTGCCGGGCGGCAGGCGCATCTCATTGGGCACGGGGTCGGCGAAGACGACGCGGCCGCCGCCCTCGCCCTGCGTCGCCTCGCCGGAGACGCGGCTGGTCACCGCACCCTCGGTCACCTGGGTCAGCGAGAAGCGCAGCGTGCGGCCATCCTTGCTTTCCAGGGTGGAATAGTCGCTGCTGGTCTCGATCGAATTGCCGTCGCGGTCGGTCACCACCAGGGTGAAGCGCTGGCGGGTGGCCCAGGCCTCGCAGGCGTCCTGCACCTCGAAGAGCATCGCGCCCTCGGCCCGCTGGATGCCCGCGGTGTCGCGCGAGCGGTCGAGTATCAGGCGGTAGGCGGCGCGGTGGGCGGCCATGTCGGCCGCACCCTCCACCGGGGTGGCGTTTGCGGCAACGGGCGCAAGCGCCAGCAGGGCTGCGAGGAGGGCGTGTTTCATCGCCCCTACTTAGGTGGGCTTGGGCGCGGTTGCACCGGGCTTGGGCGCCGGAAGGTCCAATTTGATGGAAAGCTCCTTCAGGCGTGGGGCGTCGACTGGGGCGGGGGCGCCCATCATCAAATCCTCGGCCTGCTGGTTCATCGGGAAGAGGATGACCTCGCGGATGTTCGGCTCATCGGCCAGCAGCATGACGATGCGGTCGATGCCAGGTGCGGAGCCACCATGCGGCGGCGCGCCGTAGCGGAAGGCGTTGAGCATGCCGCCGAAGCGCGCTTCGACCACATCGGGACCATAGCCCGCGATCTCGAAGGCTTTCAGCATGATCTCGGGGCGGTGGTTGCGGATGGCGCCGGAGCTGAGCTCGATCCCGTTGCAGACGATATCGTATTGATAGGCCTTGATATCGAGCGGGTTCATCGTGTTCAGCGCCTCCAGCTCGCCCTGCGGCATGGAGAAGGGGTTGTGGCTGAAATCGATCAGGCCGGTGTCCTCGTTCAGCTCGTACATCGGGAAATCGGTGACCCAGCAGAAGCGGTAGGCGTTTTCCTCGTAGAGGCCGAGCTCCTGGCCAATGCGGTTGCGCGCCTTGCCGGCGAGTTTGGCGGCATCCAGTTCCTTGCCGGCTGAGAAGAAGACGGCGTCGCCGTCGTTCAACCCGCAGGCCGCCTTGATGGCGGCGACGCGCTCGGGTTCCAGGTTCTTGGCGATGGGGCCGATGGCCTCGCCATTGGCGAAGGAGATGTAGCCCAACCCGCCGGCGCCTTCGGCCCGCGCCCATTCATTCTGGCTGTCGAAGAAGGAGCGGGGGCGGGAGGCGGCGCCGGGGGCGGGGATGGCGCGGACCACGCCGCCACCGGCCGTGACCTTGGCGAAAAGGCCGAAGGCGCCACCGGAAAACTGCGCGGTCACATCGGTGATGCGCAGCGGGTTGCGCAGATCGGGCTTGTCGGAGCCGAATTCCAGCATCGCCGTGTCGTAGGGGATGCGCGGGAAGGGGGCCTGGGTGACCACGCGCTTCGCACCGGTAAAGCCGTTGAATTCGTTGAAGACACCGGCAAGCACGGGCTCGATCGCCGCAAACACGTCTTCCTGCGTCACAAAACTCATCTCGAAATCGAGCTGGTAGAATTCGCCGGGCGAACGGTCGGCGCGGCTGGCCTCGTCACGAAAGCAGGGGGCGATCTGGAAGTAGCGGTCGAAGCCGGCGACCATGGCGAGCTGCTTGAATTGCTGCGGCGCCTGGGGAAGGGCGTAGAATTTGCCGGGGTGGTTGCGGGCCGGGACCAGGAAGTCGCGCGCGCCCTCGGGCGAAGACGCGGTCAGGATCGGCGTCTGAAACTCGAAAAACCCCTGGTCGATCATGCGGCGGCGGATGGAGGCGATGACGGCCGAGCGCAGCATCAGGTTGCGGTGCTGGCGTTCGCGGCGCAGGTCGAGGAAGCGGTAGCGCAACCGCAGGTCTTCGGGGAATTCCTGTTCGCCGGCGACCTGGATGGGCAGGACCTCGGCCGCGCCCTGGATGGTGAGTTCGCGCACCCGCAGCTCGATGGCGCCGGTGGGGAGTTTTTCGTTGACCGTGCCGCCTTCGCGCAGCACCACGTCGCCGGTCAGCGTCACCACGCTTTCGGGGCGGATCGCCTCGGCCGCGGCGAAGACCGGGGAGCCATTGGGGATGACGCATTGCGTGAGGCCGTAATGGTCGCGCAGGTCGATGAAGAGCAGCCCGCCATGGTCGCGCTTGCGATGCACCCAGCCGGAGAGGCGGGCGGTCTGGCCGGCGTGCTCCGCGCGGAGGGCTGCGCAGGTGTGGGTGCGGTAGGCGTGCATCGGAAGACCCTGGAATGACGTGGCGGCGCTACAGGGCGCAGCGTGGTGAGAGTGTCAAGCCAGGGGCGTGAAACTCAGGCCAGGCGCAGCAGGCTGCTGACAGAGATATCCTCATCGAGGGAGGGCCAGTGAATGCCCTGGCCGCGGCCGATGAGGCGCCAATTCAGCCGATCTTCAGCCGTGCCGTCGCGCAACCGCGGAAACCAGGCGATGGGCGCCGACAATTCGCGGCCATCCGCCAGCACCACCCGCAGTGTTGTTTCGGTGACCGCGACATCCACCACGCTCGCATCGAACCGCTCAACCGAAATGCTCATGCCATGCCTCCAAAAATCGCGGCCGGTGCAGCAGGACCAAGGCCCGAAGACGATTGATCTCCTGCGGGCGAAAACCTTGCGACGTGGCCAGTTCGACCGGGAAAGCCAGAATTTGGCGACGCGCTCGGCTTGTTCCACATGGACATGGGGCGGTTCGTGGCCCTCCAGGCTTTAGAAGAAGAACCTGAAACCGTCGAGACGCGTGACCGTGGGCCCGCGATGAGGTTACCGCAAGCTGCGCTGGTGCCCAAGGCAATTCGCCAGAAACCGCCGCGCGGCCGAAATTAGGCAGGATAGGCTTGGCCGGCATGCTCGGCGCGAAGGGCTGCGCAGGTGTGGGTGCGGTAGGCGTGCATAGGAGGCCCTGGAATGACGTGGGACCGACAAGCGGCAGAGGGGTTGGGGTGTCAAGCAGGGCGGCGGAGCCGACCATTGTCATTTGTGAATGACCGGACCCCGGACTAGCCTCACAAACCGGTTATTTTCCGCAACCATTGTCCGAGCAGGTGCCATGTCCGATCGCATCGTCTTTACGGCCACAGAACTGAGCAGGGGTAACGAATTGCGGGTCTACGACCCGCTTACGGAGGTGACGGAGACTTTGGACATTGTCGTGGGCGCGGGCGGCCTGGCGCCACGCTCGCTGCAGGCGCTGGAGACCGGGCGGGTGCTCTTCGTCGGCACCACGGCCGGCCAGGGCGCGGAGCCCTGGGTCACCGATGGAACCCTGGACGGCAGTTTCCGCCTGCTCGATGTCTTGCCCGGCGCCAATTCCGGCGTGGACTATTTCGGCGACACCGTCTTCGTGCCGGTGGGTGGCGGCAGTGCCGTGTTCATCGCGCGGACGACCTTGAACACCTATTCGTTGTTCACCACCGACGGCACCGTGGCGGGCACGACGCAACTCACCGTCACCGGCAGCCTGGGGAGCGGGAGCCTGCTGCCGCCGGTGAGGCTCGGCGATGGGCGGGCGATGTTCACCACATCCGCCTTCGATCCCGGCCTTGGCTTCAACGTCAGCACCTATTTTGTCACCGACGGCACGCAGGCAGGGACGACGAGCTTCACCATGCTGAACACCGGGCCATCGCAGGCTGTTGCCCTGGGCAATGGCACGATTGCTTTCAGCGCATCGAGCGGCGGCACCGGTTCCGAACCCTGGGTGACCGATGGCACCGCCGCCGGCACTCGGCTATTGCGTGACATCAACCCTGCCGGCAACAGCAATCCCTTCGGTTTCGCCGCCTTGGATGCCACACGTTCGGTGTTCCTGGCCCTGGGCAACACGGGCTACGAGCTTTGGCTGACCGATGGAAGCACCGCGGGTACCACGCAGATCGGCCCCGGCAGCCTGGCTTTTTCCGATGCGAGAGTGGATGTGCCCGCTCTCTCCCTGGGCAATGGCAAGGTGCTTTTCTACGCCGCCCTGGCCGGGCAGGGGCGGGAGCCCTGGGTCACCGATGGGACATTGGCGGGGACCCAGGTGCTGCGCGACATAGCGCCGGGCAGCGCCAGTTCATTTCCCAGCGATTTCACCCTGCTGCGCACCGGGCAGGCGATCTTTCAGGCCGAGAATGCGGCAAACGGCCGGGAATTGTGGGTCACCGATGGCACGACCGAGGGCACGACCCTGCTGAAGGACATCCGGCCTGCGGCGGATGGCGGTGGGATCAACAACATCCGCCGCATCGCCGACGGCCTGATCTATTTCACCGCGACAAGCGTGAGCGGGGGTGCCGAGCCTTGGCGAACCGATGGCACCAGTATTGGCACGGTGATGATCGCCGACCTCGTTTTGGGCGCGGGGTCTTCCAATCCCGGCGGTTACGCAGGCATCAGCAATGCCACGACGGCCGTGCCGGGTGGCGGCACCCTGACCGGGACAAGCGCGGCCGATCTTCTGCTGGGCCAGGTCGGGGCTGACCAGCTCCAGGGCCTGGGCGGCAACGACAGCCTGTTCGGTGCCGCCGGCAATGACACGCTGGAAGGCGCCGCCGGGGCAGACAGCATGGCCGGGGGCGCCGGCGATGACGAGTATCTCGTGGACAATATCGGCGACGTGGTGACCGAGACTGCGGCCGGCGGTACCGATACGGCCCGGGTGTCGGTCGATGGCTGGAAAGCGGGGCGCAACATTGAGATCATCCGCCTCGAAGGCCTGGGCCGCAGCGTCGACGGCTCCGCCACCGATGAGCAGATTTTCGCCAATGATGGCCTGGCCAGCACGCTGCGTGGGGGCGCGGGCGATGACAGCCTCACCGGTGGCGCCGGCGATGACATGCTCGATGGCGGCGCCGGCCAGGACACCGCGCTGTTCTTCGCCGCGCAGAGCCAGGCCAGGATCGGACTGCGGGACGGGGTGGTGATGGTGTCCGGCCCCGATGGGCTGGACCAGCTCAACGAAGTCGAAGCCCTGAAATTCGGCGCCGCCGCCTCGGTCAGCCTCGCCGCACTGCAAGCCGGCGGCGGGCTGGATGAACTGGTGCTGACCAATATCGGCGGCATTGGGCGCTACCTCTTGCCCGACATCTACGACGGCCCCGTCGCCGGCTTGGTGTACCAATGGCTTGGCAGCGCCCTGGGCGAGGTGGCCTTGGGAACATCCCGCAACGACTTCTTCAACCTGCTCGGCGGCGATGACGCGGTGGATGCTGGCGGCGGCAGCGATGTGATCGATGGTGGCATCGGCTCCAACTTCCTCACCGGCGGCGCGGGGCTGGACACCTTCTTCCTCGATGGAAGGGGGCTGACCAACACCTGGTCCACCATCACCGATTGGCAGGTCGGGGAGCAGCTGTCGCTGTTCGGCTGGCAGCTGGGCGTCAGCCAGGTGCTGTGGCTCGATAGCGACGGCGCGCCGGGCTATACCGGCGTGACCATGCATGCCGATCTGGATGGCAACGGCCTGATCGACACCTCCGTCACCTGGGCCGGCCGGGCGCGGGCCGACCTGCCGGTGCCGCTGCAATATGATGGGCTGCTCTGGTTCGTGTGAGCCCCAGGCTCTACGCAAGAAACAAGGCATTAATGCCTTGTCTTTCAGCGGAAATAATGCCGAGAGGCGGCTACAAAGGGATCGTCGCCTCAGCCGTCGCTACTGAAGAATCCTCCGCCGCGGCACCCCGCGGCGAATTTGTCCGTTTCCGTGTGTTTTGAAAAAGAGCAGCCGCGGAGCCTACTCGCCCTCGTCCTCCAGCCAGCGCGCGAACAGCCCGGCCAGCACAGCGCCCGCAATCGGCGCGACCCAGAAGACCCAAAGCTGGTCGAAGGCCGGGGTGCTGGCGAAGAAGGCCGGCCCGGTGCTGCGCGCCGGGTTGACCGAGGTGCCGCTGACCGGGATGGAGATCAGGTGGATCAGCGTCAGCCCCAGCCCGATGGGGATGGGCGCGAAGCCCGCCGGCGCCCGTTTCGACGTGGCGCCCAGGATGATGACGAGGAAGAAGAAGGTCATCACGACCTCGGTGATGATCACCGCATTCAGGCTGTATTTGCCCGGCGAAAGATCACCAAACCCATTTGTTCCAAAGCCGGCCGGTGCGTAGCCGGCAGCGCCGGAGGCGATCTGCAACAGGATGAAGGCGCCGGTCACCGCGCCCAGGCATTGGGCGATGATGTAGCCCGGCGCTTCGGCGGCCGGGAAACGCCCCGCCGCCACCAGCCCGCAGGTCACCGCAGGATTCAGGTGGCAGCCGGAGACATGACCAATGGCGTAGGCCATCGTCAGCACGGTCAGGCCGAAGGCGAATGAAATACCCACAAGGCCAATGCCGATCTCGGGGAATTTGGCCGCGAGAACGGCGCTTCCCACGCCGCCCAGCACCAACCAAAGAGTGCCGATGAACTCGGCTGCCAGTTTTTTCGTCATGAACCCGTCTCCATCACCCATTTTTTGGTGTAGATACTGCGCCTAAACGCTCCGACATTGCACGGAAAGTCAACCCTGCCGACTTGCGCGCGCGCCCGCATGCTCTACTTGGCGATCATGCAGCGCCCCGCCCCAGCCGAGATCCCGCCCACCCGCCTGGTCACCACCAGCATGGAGTTGGCCGAGCTCTGCGCCCGCCTCGCCGAGGACAGCTTCGTCACCGTCGATACCGAGTTTATGCGCGAACGCACTTATTGGCCCGAGCTCTGCGTCGTGCAGCTCGGCGGCACGCGGGATGTGGCGGTGGTGGATGCCCAGGCGGAAGGGCTCGATCTTTCCCCACTCGGCCACCTCCTGGCCAATCCCAATGTGGTGAAGGTGTTCCACGCCGCGCGGCAGGATGTGGAAATCTTCCTGCTGAAATACGGCGCCGTGCCCACGCCGATGTTCGACAGCCAGATCGCCGCCATGGTGGCCGGCTTCGGCGATCAGGCGAGCTATGACAGCCTGGCCCGCGCGCTGGCCGGTGCCGCGATCGACAAGGCCCATCGCTTTTCCGACTGGTCGGCCCGGCCGCTCTCCGAGGCGCAGGTGGATTACGCGGCCGCCGATGTCACCCATCTGCGGGTGATCTACCAGCGGCTGACCGAGCAACTCGCCCGCGAGGGCCGGCTGGAATGGGTGGCGGCCGAGATGGCGGCTCTGCAGGACCCCGCCGGCTATATCCAGGCGCCGGAGACAGCGTGGGAAAAGCTGCGCCCGCGCACCACCAACCGCCGCTTCCTGGGCATTCTGCGCGCCGCCGCCGCGTGGCGGGAGCGCGAGGCGCAGCGCATCAATATCCCCCGCCAGCGCCTGGTGAAGGATGAGACGCTGCTGGAAATCGCCGCCACCACGCCCGCCAATGCCGCCGAACTGGCCCGCGCGCGCGGCATCTCCGAAGGTTTCGCCAAGGGCAAGTCCGGCCTCTCCCTGCTCGCCGCCATTGCCGAGGCCCGGGCGCTGCCCGATTCCGCCCTGCCGGAGGTGAAGGAGAACCGCCCCGGCCCCGTCGCCTCGCCAGCCCTGGTGGCGCTGCTGAAAGTGCTGCTGGCGGCCAAGAGCGAGGCGCACAACGTCGCCCCCCGGCTGCTGGCCAATAGCGATGATCTGGACCGGCTGGCGACGGAAGCCGCCCCCGATGTGCCTGCCCTCAAGGGCTGGCGCCGCATCGTTTTCGGCGAGGCCGCGCTGGCGCTGAAGGAAGGCCGGCTGGCCCTGGGCGTGGATGGCAGGCGGGTCAAGCTCATCGAGAGCTGAGCCATTAATGCCCTCTTAGCCACAGGGCGCCTAGAATTTGCTCGGCATGCATCCTTCGGCACGCCGGGGAGAATGCTTTGTCATCAGTGGCCGATTCATCATTGAGCATCCGACCATTGGGCGAGCGCGAGCGCTTCGTCGCCTTCGCCTTCGCCGCGGCGGATATGCTGATCGAGGCGGATTGCGATGGCCGGGTGCTCTTCGCCACAGGCGCCTTCCGGGCCCGGCTGGGCCAGGCGCCCGAGGCGTTGATCGGCCAGGCGGCCGAGGGGTTGGTGGCATTGGATGACCAGCCGGCCTTTCGTGCCGCCCTGGCCATGCTGCCCGCCCGCGGCCGGCTGGAACCCACGACCATCCGCCTGGCCGATGCCAAGGCCACGCCCTTCGTCGTCTCCGGCCTGCATCTCGACCTGCCGGGCCATGCGCCGCGGCTCTGCCTCAGCTTCGCCCCGCCTCCCATCCCCATGAGCACCGAAGCGCCGCCGCCGGGTGCCGGCGCCATGCTGCGCAATGCCGAGGATCGGATCCGCCGTGGCGCGGGTGATGCGCCGGACCGGCTCGGGCTGATCGAGATCACGGGTGCCCTGCCGACCGACACCTTGCTGCCGCGGATCAATGAGGCGCTGCGGGCCGGCCATGGCGCCGCCGTCCTCGCCGCCGAGGTGGCGCCGGGCCGGTTCAGCGTGCTGCCGCGCGCCGGCACCGCGTTGCCCGACCTGTCCGGCCTCAACCTCATGCTGGACAGTATGGTTCCCAATCAGGGGCTGAAGGAGGCGGTGCGGATCGACAGCCTGCCGCTCTCCATGGCCGGGCTCTCACCCATCCAGGCGGCGCGGGCCTTGCGGCATTGCCTCTCTGTCTTCGCCGCCGGTGGCACCGCGGCCGTGCATGAGCATGGCTTCAGTGGCGGCCTGTCGGGCTTCGTGGACGACGTCGCCCGCCGCAGCCAGACGCTGCGCCGGGCGCTGGCAGACCGGCGCTTCCACCTCGAATACCAGCCGATCTGCGCCCTGGCCGACTGCCGGCTGCACCATTACGAGGCGCTGCTGCGGCCCGAGAAAGGCATCCTGGGCGCGAACACCGGCCCGGGAGATTTCGTCAACCTGGCCGAGATGGTGGGGCTGACCGAGGAGCTGGACCTGGCCGTGCTCAGCCAGGCGATCCTGGCCACGCCCTTGCTGGGCGCGGGCGAGCATATCGCCGTCAACATCTCGGGCCTGTCGATGCAGAGCGAGGGCTTCCGCCACCGCCTGCTGCGCGCGCTGGACGAGGCGCCGAAGGCCACGCGCCACATCATGGTCGAGCTGACCGAGAGCGCCGAGATCGAGCATGAGGCGGCGGCGCGCGACACCATGCTGGCGCTGCGCGAACGTGGCGTGCCGATCTGCCTGGATGATTTTGGCGCCGGCGCCGCCGCCTTCCGCTACCTCAAGAGCTACCCGGTCGATTACGTGAAGGTCGATGGCAGCTTCGTGGAGGCCGCGGTGCGGCAGGAGCGTGACCGGAGTTTCGTCTCGGCCATGGTCGATTTGTCGCTGGCCGTGGGCGCCCAGGTCATCGCCGAATGCATCGAGACGGCGCAGCATGTGGCGGTGATGCAGGCCCTGGGCGTGGGCTTCGGCCAGGGTTGGCATCTCGGCCGGCCCGGCCCGATCCGTCCGCTGGACCCGGCGGTGGCCTTCCGCCGTCGCAACGGTGTCCAGGAGCAATAGGCCTGAACACCGCATGGCCGGGGTTTCTCAGCGCGGCGCGCGCGCCCGGCAGCGTCAGCCCGCGCCTTCCTCCAGGAAAATCTGCACGGCCTGGAACAGCGCGCCGCGATTGCGCTCCATCCACATCCCATGCGTGCCCTCGCCCAGCAGCACCAGGCGCTTGCCCGGGCTCGCCGTCAGCAGCGGGAACAGCGCGTTGGCCATATAGGGCGGCGTGTCCTGGTCCCATTCGCCCAGCACCAGCAGGGTGGGGGCGGTGATCTTCGCGGGGTCATAGAAGGGCCGGCCGGCGGCCCAGAATTCGCGGCCATCGGCCACGCTGCCATTGGGGGCGCGCAGCGCGGGCGGGTTGCGGCGCAGCCCCTCGGGGTCGGTCGCCCAGGTTACGCCGGCCCAGTGCTCGAACCAGCCGGGGGGCACGAGGGTGGCGCGCGAGGCTTCCGGAACGCCGGCGCCACGGCGGGCGCGCGCTGCCTCCTGCGTCACGTATCGGTAGGCGCCAAGCGGCCCGCCCGGGTCGGCCAGCGAGGCACCCTGGCGCAGCCAGACCGGGGCATAGAGCACCAGGCGCTCGACCAGCGCGGGGTTCTCGGCGGCGAAGCGGCCCATCAGCGCCGTGCCCCAGGAATAGCCGAGATGGGTCAGCTTGGAGAGCGCGCGCCGCTCGCGGATGAAGGCGGCGGCGCGGGCGATATCGGCCACCGCCTGCTCGCCGCGCACCAGCGGCGGATTGGCCTCGGGCGGCTGGGACATTTCCGGCGGGCGGGTGCTGCGGCCATAGCCCCGCAGGTCCAGGCACCAGACATCGAAGCCGCGGCCGGCGATGTAGTCCATCCAGGACAGCCCGCCCAGCGGCAGGTCAAAAGCGGTGTGCGCGGGGTAGGTCGCGCCATGCACCATCAGCAGGGTGCGGCCGGGGTTGAAGGCGGTCAGGCTTTCGGGGCGCTTGTTGCGCAGGAACACTTCTTGTCCATCGCCGACCGGCACCATGAATTCCTCGGTGATGATGCGCGGTGCTTGGGCTTGTGCGCCGCGCGTGAGGAATGCCGGGGTGGCCAGTGTGGGGGCGGCCAGGATTGCGCGTCGGTTCATGCCAGGAATCTCCCTCGATCACGCTCTCTTAGCGCAATCCGCGCGGCCCGCCCACGGGCGGGATTTGCACAATCGGCCCCGGGCTCCTTACATTGGTCACAATGCACACGCCCCCCATCCGGGCCGCTGCGCCCTCACTCAGCTCCGCGGCCCTCGACGGCCGAGGCACAGCCATCCTGCGCGAACTGGTCGAGCTCTATGTCCATACCGGCGAACCGGTGGGCAGCCGCACCCTGTCGCGCCGCCTGCCGATGGGGCTCTCGCCCGCCTCGATCCGCAATGTGATGAGCGATCTGGAGGAGGCGGGGCTGATCTACGCCCCACACACCTCCGCCGGGCGGCTGCCGACCGACCGCGGCTTGCGGCTCTTCGTCGATGGTCTGCTCGAATTCGGCGATCTCGGCGAGGCGGAGCGGGAGCAGATCGCCGCCCGCTGCGCCGCGCATGGCCGTTCGCTGCAGGACACGCTGGCCGAGGCCGGGCAGATGCTCAGCGGCCTCGCCGGCGCCGCCGGCCTTGTGGTGGCGCCGAAGACCGAGGCGGTGGTGAAGCATGTGGAATTCGTGCCGCTGGGCCCCGGCCGCGCCCTGGTGGTGCTCGTGGGCGCCGATGGCCAGGTGGAGAACCGCGTCATCGAGGTGCCGCCGGGCCTGCCGCCGGCCTCGCTTGTGCAGGCCAGCAACTACCTCAATGCCCGCCTCTCCGGCCGCACGCTGGAGGAGCTGCGCGAGGATGTCGGCACCGAGGTCGCCGCCAACCGCACCGCACTGGATGCGCTGACGAATCAGGTGGTGGAGGCGGGGCTGGGCACGCTGGCCGGCGGCAGCGCCGCCTCGGGCGGCAGCCTGATCCTGCGCGGCCAGGCCAGGCTGCTGGAAAACCTCGACCATATGGCCCGCGTGCATGAGATCCAGGCGCTGTTCGAGCGGCTGGAGGCGCAGGAGACCACGCTGCGCCTGCTGGAAATGGCGCAGCAGGGCGAGGGCGTGAAGATTTTTATCGGTGCCGAAAATGGCGTTTTCAACTCGGCCGGGCTGTCCATGGTCGTGGCGCCGTTCAAGAACGCGCAGCAGAAGATCGTGGGCGCGATCGGGGTGATCGGGCCGACCAGGATCAATTATGGCCGGGTGATTCCGGTGGTGGATTATACGGCCCGGGTGCTGGGGCGGTTGCTGGGCTGATTTCTCTGGCGCCGGGCCGCCTCTCCGCGCCAGCATACCTCCAATACGGAGGAAACAACCATGTCGATCAGTCGCCGCATCGTGCTGGCATTACCCCTGGCCGCCCCGGCGCTCGCGCAACCGGCCTGGCCGAGCCAGGCCGTGCGCTACATCAACCCCTACCCGCCCGGTGGGCCGACCGACACGCTCTCCCGCCGGCTCTGCCAGAAGCTGACGGAACTCTCCGGCCAGCAATTCCTGGTCGAGAACCGCTCCGGCGCCGGTGGCAATGTCGGGGTGGATGTGGTCGCGAAATCCCGGCCCGATGGCTACACGCTGGGGCTGGGCGGCATCGCCAGCCATGCTGTGGCGCCCAGCATGCACGCCTCGCTGCCCTTCGATGTGACGCGGGATTTCTCCTATATCTCCGGCATGTGGCAGCTGCCGAACCTGCTGGCCGTCAACCTCGACCTGCCGGTGCACAGCGTGGCGGAGCTGATCGCGCTGGCCCGCGCCAGGCCCGGGGAGCTGACCTTCGGCTCGGCCGGCCCTGGCACCTCGCTGCATCTCGCAGGGGAGGTGTTCAACCTGCTGGCGGGTGTGCGGCTGGTGCATGTGCCCTATCGCGGCAGCGCGCCGGCGCAGCTTGATCTGCTGGCCGGGCGGGTCAGCATGATGTTCGACAATATCCCAGGCACGCTGACCTTGAGCCGGCAGGGGCGGGTGCGGCCGCTGGGCGTCACCTCGGCCGCGCGCAGCCCGGCGGCGCCTGATATTCCGGCGATTTCGGAAACCCTGCCGGGTTTCGATGTGGTGAGCTGGACCTGCCTGATCGGTCCCGCCGGCATCCCCACCCCCATCATCGCCCGCCTGTCCGAGCTGATGCGCGAGGCGCTGGCGGCGCCGGACCTGCGCGCGAGCTATCTGGAACTCGGCGCGACGGCCTGGTTCACCTCGCCGGAGGAGATTGCGACCTATCAGGCGCAAAGCCAGGCGGCGCTGGCGCCGGTCGTCAGGGCGGCGGGGCTGCGGGCGGATTGAGCTCCTCCGGCGTCGCGGCCAGCCGGCGGGTCCGCAGCCCGGCTGAGACCACGGGCAGGGATGTCATCACACACAGCGGCACCGCCAGCACCAGCCCCGCCGCCCAGGGCAGCGCCCAGCCCCAGGCGCTGAATGGTAACAGGAAAAACACCGCCACGCCGAACAGGGTGTGTGGCCAGAGCAACCGTGTCGCGTCCCACCACGATACGCCCCGATCCGACCGGTTTTGCACCGCCCAGCCCCGGAGGCGGCGGAACGGCAAGGCCGCCAGGAACATCGCCTTGTTGAACACGCTCACCGGGTCCAGCAGCGTGGTGAACAGGATTTCCAGCCCGGCCCCGGCGGCGAAGCGTTTCCGTCCGCCATATTCCGCGGCCAGGGCGGGGCGCAGCAGAACCTGGGCGTAGCCCAGCAGTTTCGGCGCATGCAGCGCCGCCCAGGTGGCGAACATGGCCAGCGCCAGCGCCGGCTTGTCGGTCTCGCCCCCCAGCACGGCATTGCCCGTGGAAAACACCAGCACCGCCACCCAAAGCGGCGCGCCCGCGAAGAGCAGAATGGCCTGCGCCAGTTGCCACTTGCCCATCCAGGTCATCCCGGGCAGGCGAAACAGCGAAAAATACTGCATGTTGCCGGCTCCCCAGCGCAGGTCGCGAGCCATGAATTCCGGCAGGGCGGGCGGGTTGCCTTCCATGCTGCCCGCCTCGATGGGAAGCGCCGCCACTTTCCAGCCCGCGGCGTGCAGGCGCACAGCCTCCACCTGGTCGTGGCTGAGGATGGCGCTGCCATCGGGCAGCGGCTCCAGCCGTGCGTGGTCCCGGAAAGGGGCGATGCGGATGATGGCGTTGTGGCCCCAATACGGCCCCTCATCGCCCTGCCACCAGGCCTGGCCGGTGGCCCATGTCCGCATCCCCGCCCGCATGCCGAACTGAAACAGGCGCGGGAAGGCGGCGCTGGCCGGCCGGCCGATGATGAGCTGCTGCACGATGGCGAGTTTCGGGTCGGCCTCCATGCAGGCGACCAGACGCAGCACCGCCTCGGCCGTCATCTCGCTATCGGCGTCCAGGCAGAGCATGAAGGCCGCGTCGGCGGCGTGATGATCACAGAAATCCATCACATTGCCGGCCTTGAAGCCGGTGTTTTCGGCGCGGCGGCGATAGCGGGTGGCGGGGTGGCGGGCGGTGAAGCCGGCGATGGCGGCTTCCTCGGCCTCGGCGGCCGCCCCGGCCGGGGTGTCGCTGAGGAACCAGGGTGTGAAACGGCCCGCCGCTCCGGCCGCGGCCAGCCCGTCCATCAGCCGGTCCAGCGGCGGCAGAACCGTGGCCATGTCCTCGCTGCGGATGCAGATGATGATGGCGGTCCGGGCGGCAGGCAGGCCGGGCCCGGCCAGGCGGAGCGCCGGCAGCACGCAGCCCGGCGGGTCGCGGCTGGCCATCAGCACGGCAAAGCCGAGCAGGGCGTTGCTGGCGCACAGCGCCGTCCAGGGCGCCGTGCCGGCGAAGGCCAGCAGCGTCAGCAGCTCGAAGGGCGAAAAACCGCCCGGCGCCATGGCCCGCGCCACCAGCCAGACCAATGCCACGGTGATGCCGCCGACAAGCAGGAACAGAAGGGCGCGGCGCGGGATCATGACCGCTGCATAACCTGCAATTGCGGCGGGTTTAAACCTTACTTCATCCGCCGCCCACGGTGTGTTCAGCGCCGACAGCGCATGAGAGCGGCCATGGCACGACGCTTCCCGCTGCTACCGACGCTTCTCATGATGCCGCTGCTGGGCCTGGCCGAGCAACCCGCCCGCGTCGCGGACCAACCGCTGCGCGTCACCACCGACAATGACGCCTATTGCCAGGTGCTGCTGGGGCGCATCGGTGCCGCGCCGGCCGCTTCCAGCCCCACAGCGGCGCAATTGGCGGAGGCGGGGCGGCAGCTCTGCACCAATGGCCATCCCCGGACCGGCATCGCCAAGCTGCGCCGGGCCCTGCGTGTTGCGATGGCCGAGGCGGATTAGCGCTTGGGAGGATTGGGGCCGCGGGCGGCGTGACATTTGCCGCCGGGCACGCCATGACGGTGGCCTCTGATCGCCGCCAAGCAACAAGGACCGCGCATGTCCGGTACCGCCTCCGCACTGCCACCCGACATGGACCCCAGCTCGGTCGACGCCGCGACGGCGAAGAAGATCACCGCCCTGATCGAGAGCGAGGAGGGGGCGAGCAACAATTTCACCGGCCTGCTGGGTTATATCGCGGTGGGCATCGCGCTGGCGATGAGCCTGTTCCATCTCTGGGCGGCCTGGAGCATCGTGCCGACCACCACGCTGCGCTTCGCCCATGTCGGCTTCACCATGGTGCTGGCCTTCCTGCTGTTTCCGGCGATGGGCCGCTTCCGGCACCGCTTCATGCCCTGGGACTGGGCACTGATCGCCGCCGCCCTTTACGTCACCTGGTACCTGATCTCGGGCGGTGACGACCTGCAGGACCGCATCATCTTCCCCGAGCCGATGGACATCATCGTCGGATGGCTGCTGATCGCCCTGGTGCTGGAGGCGACGCGCCGCGCGACGGGTTGGATCATGCCGGTGGTGGCCATCGCCTTCATCCTCTACGCCTTCTTCGGCAATCACCTGCCCGCACCCTGGACCCATCGCGGCTATGATGCGGAGCGGTTGATCCCACATCTCGCGGTGGCGCTGGAGGGGATTTTTGGCACGGCGGTGGATGTCTCGGCCACGCTGATCATTCTTTTCACCATCTATGGCGCCATTCTCAGCAATTCCGGCGCCGGCAAATATTTTGTGGATTTCAGCTTTTCCGCGACCGGCGGCAAGCCGGCCAGCGCCGGGCGCACCGTGGTGTTGTCGGCGTTTCTGCTCGGCGGGCCATCGGGCTCGGGCGTGGCCACCACCGTCACCATCGGCACGGTGGCGTGGCCGATGATGCGCCAGGTCGGCTACCGGGGCGATGATGCCGGCGGGCTGCTGGCCGCCGGTGGCCTGGGGGCCATCATCTCGCCGCCCATCATGGGGGCGGCGGCCTTCCTCATCGCCGAGTATCTCAAGATTTCCTATCTCAGCGTGCTGCTGATGGCCGCGGTGCCGACCTGCCTCTACTATGCCGGCCTGCTCTTCATGGTGGAGCTGGACCAGCGCCGCATCCGCGGCCGCGCCGATTACCGCGAGCCACCGCCGATGGTGGTGGAGCCGGTCGGCAAAATGTTCCGGCGCGGCTGGTACCATTTCACCAGCCTGATCGCGATCATCTTCTTCATGAGCATCGGCTATTCCGCGACCTTGGCGGTGCTCTACGCCATGGGCCTGGCGATCGCCCTTTCCTTCCTGTCGAAGGAACACGCGCTGTGGCCGCGCAAGCTGATCAAGACGCTGGCCGATGGCTCCAACCAGGCCATCGGCATCGCCGCCACCTGCGCCTGCGCCGGCATCATCGTGGGCGTGATCACGCTGACGGGCCTCGGGCTGAAATTCTCCGATATCGCGATCCAGGCGGCAGGCGGCTCGCTGGTGATCACGGCGATCTACACGGCGCTGATCGTCTGGGTGGTGGGCTTGGCCGTGCCGGTCACCGCCAGCTACATCATCTGCGCCGTGGTGGCGGCGCCGGCGCTGATGAAGCTGGGCGTGCCGGATTACGCCGCGCATATGTTCGTCTTCTACTACGCGGTGCTCAGCGAGGTCTCGCCGCCCACCGCGCTATCGCCTTTCGCGGCTGCCGCCATCACCGGCGCCGGGCCATACCGGACGACGCTGATGGCCTGGAAATACACCCTGCCGGCCTTCGTGCTGCCTTTCGTCTTCGTCACCGACCCTGAGGGCGTGGGCCTGCTGCTGAACCTGACGCCGACGATGGGCTGGGGCGATGTCGCCTGGCAGATCTTTTTGGCCACCGGCGGGCTGGCGGCGCTGGCCGCCGCCGCGCAGGGCTTCGCCCGGCATGCGCTCTCGGCGTTCGAGCGGGGCGTGCTGACCGTGGTGGGGCTGATGCTGCTTTTCCCCGCGCTGTTCGATGTGCTGTTCGGCCTGCCGCATCCGCATTACGTGGGCCTGGCGCTGGGGGCGGCGTTTTTGGGCTGGCAGTTCCGGCCATCCGCCCGCGCCGCGGCCTGAGACGGCATCTGGCGAGAAAGCGCTGCGGGGCGTATCTACCCCGCATGCGCTGTTTCATCGCCGCCGCCCTTCTGCTGGTCGCAATTTCCACTGGCCATGCCCAACGCACGGCGCCAGCGGGCCCGCGTGCGCTCGGCACCTTCCAGTCCTGGACGGCGGTCACCCACAGCGAGAATGGCGTGCGCGTCTGCTACGCCTTCGCCCGCGCCGCCCGCAGCGAGGGCGTGCCCGGCCGCAACCCGCAAAGCGTTTCGCTGCTGGTCACGCATCGGCCCAATGGGCGCGACCAGGTGGCGATCCGCAGCGGCTATACCTTTGCCCGCGGCGCCGAGCTGCGGCTGGTGATCGGTCAGTCCGAGCTGCCGGCCTATACCAGCCAGGACAGCGCCTTCCTGCGCGATGGCCGCGCCGCCGTCACCGCCCTGCGCAATGGGCGCGAGGCGCTGGCCCGCGCCCCCGGCCCCAATGGCCGCGGCACGGCGCAGGATATTTTCCCGCTGGCCGGTTTTTCCGCCGCCTATGAGGCTATATCCCGCGAATGCCCACCACCAGCGGCGCCGCGCCGATAACCCCGCACAAGGCCTTCCCCCAGGCCCTCCGTCCCATGGCGCCCGAGGCCCTTCTCGATGCCGGGGAGCGGGAGCGGATCCGCGCCAAATCCGCCCTCTTCTCCCCGCCCGACGCCACCCTGGCCGATGGCAGGCGGGAATTGGTGGGGATGACGCGCGAGCAACTCGCCGCCGAAATGGTCGCGATCGGCGAGAAGCCGTTCCGCGCCAAGCAGCTCTGGCACTGGATCTATCACCAGGGCGTGACCGACTTCGCCGCGATGAACACCATCGCCAAACCGCTGCAGGCGCGGCTGGCGGAAAAATTCGCGATCGGCCGCCCCGGCGTCACGACCGAGCAGACCAGCAGCGACGGCACCCGCAAATGGCTGTTCAAGTTCCGCGACGGGCAAGAGGTCGAGACGGTCTATATCCCCGATCATGAGCGCGGCGCGCTGTGCATCTCGACGCAGGTCGGCTGCACCTTGAGCTGCACGTTTTGCCACACCGGCACCCAGAAACTGGTGCGCAATCTCTCCGTCGCCGAGATCGTCGGCCAGTTCATGGCGGCGCGGGATTCCTATGGCGAATGGCCCACGCCGAAGGGGGAGGAGGGCCGACGGCTCTCCAACATCGTCGTGATGGGCATGGGCGAGCCGCTGTACAACTACGAAAACATCGCGGCCGCGCTGACCATCATCATGGATCACGAGGGCATCGCGCTGTCGCGCCGGCGGATCACGCTGAGCACCTCGGGCGTGGTGCCGATGATGGATCTCTGCGGGGCGGAGCTGGGGGTGAACCTCGCCGTCTCGCTGCATGCGGTGACGGATGAGCTGCGCAACGAGATCGTGCCGCTGAACCGCAAATACCCGATTGCCGAGCTGCTGGCGGCCTGCCGGCGCTATCCCGGTGCCTCCAACGCCCGGCGGATCACCTTTGAATACGTCATGCTGCGCGGCGTGAATGACAGCCTGGCCGAGGCGCATGAGCTGGTGCGGCTGCTGGCCGATATCCCGGCCAAGGTGAACCTCATCCCCTTCAACCCCTGGCCGGGCAGCCCCTACAAGACCTCGACGCCCGAGGCGGTTCGTGCCTTTGCCGAGGTGCTGAACGATGCCGGCTATTCCAGCCCCATCCGACGGCCGAGGGGGCGGGACATCCAGGCGGCTTGCGGCCAGTTGAAGACGGCCACCGAGCGCGCCAGGCGCGCGTGAACGCCGCCGCACCCCAGGTCTCCATCGCGCTGATCGCCATGGCCGGCTTCGCCTCCGGCGCCGGCATGCGCATCATGGACCCGCTGCTGCCGCTGATCGGGCAGGATTTCGGCGTGCCCACCGCTTCGGTCTCCATCCTGATCGCGGCCTTCATGATCACCTATGGCGGCGGGCAGATCGGCACCGGGCCGGCGGGCGACCGCTTCGGCAAGCTGCGGGTGGCGGCCGTGGCACTCGTGCTGTTCGGGGTTTTCACGATCGGCGCTGAGTTTTCCGGCAGCCTGACGCAGCTCGCCGTGCTGCGGGCGCTGGGCGGGCTGGTGGCTGGCGCGGTCATTCCGCTGCTCATGGCCCATATCGGCGACAGCGTGCCCTATCAGGACCGGCAGGCGGTGCTGGGGCAGTTCCTCATCGGCAATGTCATGGCGCAGATGCTGGCCAGCCCGATTTCGGGCATTCTGGGCGAATATCTGGGCTGGCGGGCCGCCTTCCTCGTCTTCGGCTGTTTCACGGTGGCGATCGGGCTGCTGCTGGCGGCGAAGCTGGGCTCGGCCATGTGGCGGGCGGCGCCGCAGGGGGCGCGGGGTTCGGGGTTGCGGCTCTACGCAAAAATGTTCCGTCAGCCCAGCGTGCGGTTGCTGATGATTGCGGCCTTCCTCGATGGCGCGCTGCTGTTCGGGGGCGCGTTTCCCTTCATCGCCTCCTTTCTCATCGAGGATTTTCACCTCTCGCCCAGCCTGGCCGGGCTGATCGTCGCGAGTTTCGGGCTGGGCGCCTTTCTCTATACCCGCATCGCCCGGCGGCTGGTGGGGCGGCTGGGGGAGAAGGGGCTGCTGCTCTGGGGCGGGGTTGGGCTGGGGGTGGGGTTGCTGCTGGTGGCCGGGGCGCCGAACTGGCAGGTCATTGCTGCCTCGCAGATCGTCACGGGCTTCCTGTTCTACAGTTTCCACGGCGTGTTGCAGGCGCGCGCCACGGAATCCCTGCCCGAGGCGCGGGCCACCGCGGTTTCGGCCTTCGCCATGTGCCTCTTCGCCGGGCAGACCACCGGGGCGCTGGTCTTTGCCGCGATCATGGCGGCGGCGGGGTATCGTGTGGCCTTCGCGCTGGCCGGGCTTGGCATGTTCGCTGTGGCCTTTTGGTGCCGCACACGCATGGCAATCCGGTAACAACGCGCCGGGGCGGTGTTCATGTCGCCCGCGCAACCCTATCTGCCAGGGGATGACCAAGCCCGACCTGACCGCCGAACGCTCCCACTGGCAGACGCTGAAGAGCCTCGCGCCCTATCTCTGGCCGGTAGGCGAGCCGGAGTTGCGGGCGCGGGTGGTGATTTCCCTGGTCCTGCTCGTGGTGGCCAAGGGCGCCAATGTGCTGGTCCCGTTGTTTTATGCCAAGGCGGTGGATGCACTCGCGCCCACCTCCGGCCCCGGCGCGCTGCTGGTCATCCCCATCGCGCTGGTCGTCGCCTATGGCATGATGCGGGCGCTGAGCAGCGTCTTCGCCGAACTGCGCGACGCCGTTTTCACCAAAGTGCAGGCCCGCGCCACGCGGCAGATCGCGCTGCAGGTCTTCCAGCACCTCCACGCGCTCAGCCTGCGCTACCATCTCGACCGGCAGACCGGCGGCCTCACCCGGCTGATCGAGCGCGGCGTGCGCGGCATCACTTTCGTGCTCGACTTCATGCTGTTCAACATCATCCCGACGCTGCTGGAGATTTTGCTGGTGTCGGTGATCCTGTGGGGGATGTTCGACTTTTCCTTCGCGGCGGTGACCTTGGTCACCATCGCCATCTACATCACCTTCACCCTGATGTTCATCAATTGGCGCCTGCAATTCCGCCGCCGGATGAACGAGACCGATCAGCAGGCCAATACCAAGGCGATCGACAGCCTGCTGAATTTCGAGACAGTGAAGTATTTCAACAACGAGAAGCATGAGGCGAGGCGTTACGACCATTCGCTGTCGCGCTACGAAAAGGCCTGGACGCAGTCCGAGGTCTCGCTGAATGGTCTCAATGCCGGCCAGCAGGTGCTGATCGCCTGCGGGCTGACGGTGATCATGGTGCTGGCGGCGCAGGGCGTCGTCTCGGGCCGGATGTCGGTCGGCGATTTCGTACTGGTCAATACCTACATGATCCAGCTGTTCATCCCACTGAATTTCCTGGGTTTCGTTTACCGGGAAATGAAACAGGGGCTGACCGATATGGAGGCGATGTTTCGCCTGCTGCGCGAGGAGCGGGAGATCGCCGATGCCCCCGGCGCGCCCGACCTCGCCCCCGGCCCGGGCGCGCTGCGCTTCGATGACGTCCGCTTCGCCTACCGGCCGGACCGGCAGATCCTCAAGGGCATCTCCTTCGAGGTCCCGGCCGGGCGCATGCTGGCCATCGTGGGGCCGACGGGGGCGGGAAAATCCACCATCTCCCGCCTGTTGTTCCGCTTCTACGACGTCACCGGCGGGCAGATCACGGTCGATGGCCAGGACATCACCCAGGTCACCCAGGACAGCCTGCGCCAGGCCGTGGGCGTGGTGCCGCAGGATACTGTGCTGTTCAACGACACCATCCGCTACAACATCGCCTATGGCCGCCCCGACGCCACCGAGGAGGAAATCTTCGAGGCCGCGAAGCTGGCCCAGGTGCATGATTTCGTCCTGCGCATGCCCGATGGCTACAACACCATGGTGGGCGAGCGCGGGCTGAAGCTGTCCGGCGGCGAGAAGCAGCGCGTCGCCATCGCGCGCACCATCCTGAAGAACCCGCGCATCCTGATCCTGGACGAGGCGACCAGCGCGCTGGACACCCGCACCGAGCAGGAAATCCAGCAGGCCTTGCGCCTGGTGGCCGCCAACCGCACCACGTTGGTCATCGCCCACCGCCTCTCCACCGTGGTCGAGGCCGATGAGATCCTGGTGCTGCAGGAGGGCGTGGTGACCGAGCGCGGCACCCATGCGGCGCTCATCGCCCAGGCCGGGCTCTACGCCCAGCTCTGGCAGCGGCAGAGCGAGGCCATGGCCGCCGCCGAGGTCGCCGCCGTGGCGCAGCAGGCGGCGGGGCTGGACCGCAGCCAGAGCGCCCGCGCCCTGGCCGAAAACCCGACCTGAACGAGACGTAATTTTCTGGCGCTTTTCGTTACGCGCCCAGAAACCCATTTCGACTGACACGCCTGGGAAAAACCATCATGCAAGCCACCCTCGAGGGCGACGCGCCCGAAGACCTGAGCCATGCCGGCTCCATCGTCGACAAGGCCATCGAATACATGATGGAGCAGAAGATCAGCCCGATCTCCGCTGCCTCGGCCATGCTCGGCGGTTGCCTGGGCCTGCTGGCCCGCAGCATGGATGACCGCGCGGTGGCCAATGTGCTTCGCCAGGCGTTGCATTCGGTGGAAAGCGGCGAATTGCGGGATCTGCCCAGCCTGCCGAAGAAGGGCTGACCGCGCCCCTTGACCCTGTGCCGGGGCTGCGTCATACGCCGCCTTCGTTTTGAAACTTGCCCGGGGCTTGCGCCGCGGCATCTTTGTTTGGGATTTCCGATATGGCTCGCCGCTGCATGATCACCGGCAAGGGTGTGCTGTCTGGCAACAATGTCAGCCACGCCAACAACAAGACCCGGCGCCGCTACCTGCCCAACCTGCAGGAACAGTCCTTCTTCTCCGACGTGCTGCGCACCTCGATCCAGATCCGGCTGACCACCAATGGCATCCGCACCATCGAGCACAATGGCGGCCTGGATGCTTTCCTGATCAGCACGCCGAACCGCCGCCTGCCGGAGGAGGCGCAGTCGCTGAAGCGCCGCATCCTGCGCGCCCAGGCGAAGAGGGCCGCCGCCGCGGCCTGAACCGGTTAGCGGACATGAAAAAGGCGCCGGGGCGAGAGCCCGCGGCGCCTTTTCTTTTGCGCCCCGGGCCTGGACTCAAATCGCCGCGACTGTGTCAGGGCGATTTGAGTCCAGCCTTGCTTGGCCCGGCAATTGGCGCCCTAGACCATGCTGCGTTCACATGCGCATGGTCTTGCCGTTGCTGAGAGATGATTCAGCGTGTTCTGCGATTCCGCCTCAACGCATCATGCTCTAGGCGTTTCCACCCAGAGCGATTGCGGGCTAGGGCTTGCCGGGCGCGGGGTCAAAGAGCTTCATCTTGTCCGGCTTGCCCTTCCAGTCATCGGCATCGGCCGGCGCCTCGCCCTTGCGGGAGATATTGGGCCATTGCGTGGCGTAGGTGCGGTTCATCTCGACCCATTGCGTGGCCTTGTCATCGCTGTCTGGCAGGATGGCCTCGGCCGGGCATTCCGGTTCGCAGACGCCGCAATCGATGCACTCGTCGGGGTGGATGACCAGCATGTTTTCGCCGACGTAGAAGCAGTCCACCGGGCAGACCTCCACGCAATCCATATACTTGCACTTGATGCAGCTTTCGGTGACGACGTAGGTCAAGAACGGGGCTCCTGTGGCGACCAGTTATGGTGCGGTTGCGAAGACATGGCGCGAAGGCGCGGTCCTGGCAAGCTCATGACGCCGCCCGCCAGGCCGCGAGCTTGCGATAAATCGTCGATGGGTTGACTTCCAGCAACGCAGCGGCGCGCGGCACGTCCTGCCCGGTCTGTTCCAGCGCGGTCAGGATCAGGCGCTTCTCCATCACCGCCAGCGGTTCGACAAGGGGTGGGAGCGGCGGGGAAGGCGCGGTGGCCGGTATGACCGGCTCCGGCGGGTCGGCCGGTACCCGCACCGGCACCGCCGCCATCTCGACCAGCACGGCGGGCGCCGGCGCCGAGCCCACCACCCGGCCGGCGCGCAGCAGCATGGGCGGCAGCATCGCCGCCTCCACCATCTCCGCATCATGCAGCACCACCACGTTGCGGATGGCGTTCTGCAACTGCCGCACATTGCCGGGCCAGGGATAGGCCATGATCGCCGCCTCCGCCTCACGCGTGAAGCCGCGGAAACGACGGCCTTCCTCCTTGCCGAATTGGGCCAGGAAGTGCCGGGCGATCAGCAGCACGTCATCGCCCCTCTCGCGCAGCGGCGGCAGCTCGATTGGCACGACATAGAGGCGGTAATAGAGGTCCTCGCGGAAGCGCCCGGCCTCCACCTCGGCCAGCGGGTCGCGGTTGGTGGCCGAGACGATGCGCACATCGGCCTTCTCCGGCCGCGCGGCACCGACGGGCTGGAAGCTGCCGGTCTGCAGGAAACGCAAGAGTTTGACCTGCATCTCCAGCGGCATCTCGCCAATCTCGTCGAGGAAGAGCGTGCCGCCCTCGGCCTGCTTGGCCGCCCCCGCGCGGTTGTCGGTGGCCCCGGTAAACGCGCCCTTCACGTGACCAAAAATCTCGGATTCCAGCAGGTCGCGCGGGATGGCGGCGCAGTTCAGCGCCACAAAGGGATTTTTCGCCCGCGGGCTGGCCTTGTGGATGGCATCCGCCACCAGCTCCTTGCCGGTGCCGCTTTCGCCGGTGACGAAGACATTGGCGCGGGACGGCGCCACGCTTTCGATGGTGCGGTAGACCGCCTGCATCACCGCCGAGGCGCCGACGAAGCCGAAGAAACGGCCACGGTTGAGCTGCTGGCGCACCGCCGTCAGCTCGGCCTTCAGCGCCCGCTTCTCCAGTGCATTGTCGAGCGTGACCTTGAGGCGCGCGCGGCCATAGGGCTTGACGATGAAATCCATCGCGCCCTCGCGCATCGCCTCCACCGCCGTGTTCACGCTGGCATTGGCGGTGATGACGATGCAGGCCGCCTCCACCCCCTCGGCCTTGAGCTTGCGCATCAGCTCGAAGCCGGAGAAGTCGGGCAGTTGCAGATCGACCAGGATGGCGTCCGGCAGCCAGTCCAGCGCCATCCTCAGGCCCCCGGCGCCAGTCTCGGCATGGCGCACCTCATGGCCCATCTCGGCCAGCAGGGCCTTGGCGACTTCCGCCTGGGTCGGCGTGTCTTCGACGAGCAGGACGCGGCCGCGCTGCCCGCTCATGCCTTGGTGAGGGCGTGAAGCTCCGCCAGAGCGGCCCGGCTTTCGGCGGAGAGGCGTGGCAGGATGGTGGCGGGGGATTCGGGCTGGGCCGGGTCCATGGCCAGCCGCGCCTCGAATTCCAGGCGCCTGGCGCCCACCGCCGCGGCCGCGCCGGTCAGGCTATGCGCGGCGCGGAGATAGCCCGAGGTATTGCCGGTCGCCGCAGCCGCTTCCAGCTCCGCCGTCAGCCGGCCGAGATCCTGCTCGAAGGTTGCGATGATCCGCCGGAAGACCGCCGGGGGCAGGTCTTCGGCCAATTGTCCGGCGATGTCGGGGTCCAATGCACTCACAAGCGCATGGGTCGCATTTCTCGCCGCTTCGGGTCAATCCGTCAGAACGAGAAGCCGGCCACCGAAAACAGCCCGATGGTCGCTGCGAGAAAGACGCCCGAGCCCAGGATATAGCTGAAGGTCGAATCCTTCTCCGCATTCTGACGGGTCAGGCTGGGGGCGGCGGCGATGAGCTTGGTCATGGTCGGGTCTCCGGTGGGGTGATCGACCGGGGTATTGCAGGCGCCGTGCCAGGGTTTTCTGGGCGTTTCGCGTTGCAAAACGCAAAAGCTACTGCAATGCGCGAAGCCTTTCCTCCACCGTGGCACGCCAGGGCGCATCGCCCGGGGCATCGGCGAGCAGGGCGCGCCAGGTCGCGCGGGCGATCTCGCGCCGCCCCGCCGCCGCCTCGGCCGCGCCGGAGAGGAAACGCAGCCGCGGGTCGCCCGGCGCCGCGGCCAGGGCGCGGTTCACCAGGATGAGGGCGGCCATGGATTGGCCGCGTTCCAGCTCCAGCTCCGCGAGGTCGCCGGCGAGGCCGGGTTCAAAGCCCGCCTCCAGCGCCTCGCGCCAGGCTGTGGCGGCGGGGCCGAGCTGGCCGCGGTTGCGCTCGGCATTGCCGAGCAGGATCAGGCCCTGGCGGCGGACATCGCCGGCGGGCATCTCGGCCACCCTGGAGCGCAGCTGGGCGAGCAGGATCTCGTCGCGCGTGCCCAGCTCCTGCCGGGCCGCGAAGCTGGCGGAGGGCAGGCCGGGCTGGCCATGCAGCATGTAGAAGCCCAGTGCCGCGACCGGCACGCCGATCAGCGTGAGCAGCAGCGGCGCGCGAGCGCCAGCGCGGGCGGGGGCTGCGGGCGGTGCTGTCAGCAGGCGGCGCTGCACCTCCAGCACGGCGTCGTTGTAGCCGGCTTCGGTCAGCCGGCCGGATTCGCGTTCGCGCGCGAGTTCGGCGAGCTGGGCGTGGAACAGCGCACGGTCGGCCTCGGCCCGGTCACGGGCTTCGGCGGGCGCGCGCAGCGTCATGGCGAGCGGCAGCAGCAGCACGAGTGCGAGGGCTGCGATGAAAAGCCAGGTCATGATTGTCCGGTCAGCTGGTCCAGCCGGGCGCGTTCCTCGGCGGTGAGGGGGGCGGCGGCCACCGCGACGGCGCGGCGGCGGCGAACAAGAAACAGACCGAAGGCGAAGGCCAGCAAGGGCGTGGCCCAGAGCAGGGCAGTGGCCAGCGAGAAGGGCGGCCGCAGCAGGATGAAATCGCCATAGCGGTTCTGCAGGAAGCCGCGGATGGCGGGGTCGTCATCGCCGGCCAGGAGGCGTTCACGGATGATGCGGCGCAGGTCGCGCGCGAGGTCGGCGTCGCTATCCTCGATCGACTGGCCCTGGCAGACCATGCAGCGCACCTCGCGGCCGATGGATTGCGCGCGCGCCTCGGCCTCCCGGTCCGGCAGGCGGTCGGCGGGGAGGAAGGCGGCCAGCGCCAGGGATGGCGCCAGCAGCGCCGCGAAGACCAGCCGCCTCATGCGTGACGGCGCAGCAGGGGTTTGATGTCCTCGTTCATGATTTCGGCGGTGACCGGGCCGGCATAGCGCCAGCGGATGATGCCCTGGCGGTCCAGCAGATAGGTCTCGGGCACGCCATAGACGCCCCAGTCGATGGCGACGCGCCCTGGCGGGTCGGAGCCAAGCCTGGAGAACGGGTCGCCACGGCGGGAGAGGAATTGCCGGGCATCCTCGGCGCGGTCCTTGTAGCTAACGCCGAAGATCGGCGTGCCCTCGGCCTTCAGCGCCATGAGCTGCGGGTGTTCGATGATGCAGGGCACGCACCAGCTCGCCCAGAAATTCACCAGCACCGGGCGGTCCAGCCCGCGCAGATCGGCGCTGGACAGGCCAGGCTGCGGCATGCCCTCGACCGGCGGCAGGGTGAAGTCAGGGGCCGTGCGGCCGAGCAGGGCGGAGGGCACGCCGCGCGGGTTGAAGCTGCCATCCTGCAGGCCGGAGAGCATGTACCAGAAGCCCACCCCCGCGGCGGCGGCAACGCCCAGCGGCGCGGCCAGCAGCAGGCGCCGGCGGGAAGGCGCGGCCAGTTCGGTCATGCCGGCGCACCCACCGGGCGGCGGTTGGGCGCGGCCACGCGCACCCTGCGGTCGCTCAACGAAATGCCGGCACCCAGCGCCATGATATAGGCACCGAGCCAGATCCAGGGCGCCAGCGGGTTGTGATGGATGCGCAGCACCGCGCCGCCATCGCGCTCCTCGCCCAGCACGAGGTAGAGGTCACGCATCATGTTGGTGCTGATCGCGGCCTCGGTCGTGGTCATGCGGCCGATGGGGAAGGTGCGCCGCGCCGGGGTCATCACGAAGGCGACCTGGCCTTCGATCAGCACCGAGACATCGGCCCGCCGGGCGGTGAAATTGGGACCAGGGGCGTCGCGCACGCCCTCCAGCCGCCATTCATAACCGGCGAAACGGGCGGATTGGCCTGGGTTCAGCGCCACCAGCGTTTCGCTGGCCAGCCCCATGCCGGCGACGCCAAGCGCGGTGATACCCATGCCGGCATGGGCGATGGCGGCCCCCCAGGCGGCGCGCGGCAGGTTTCGCGCCCGGTTCAGCGCGACGCGGCCGGACTGCCGGAACAACCCGATGCGGTCGAAGATATCGGCCGCTGCACCGGCGACCAGCCACAGGCCCAGCGCGAAGCCCAGCGCCGGCCAGAATTGCGCGCCGGTCAGCGCCAATGCGAGGCCGAAGCCGCCCAGCGCAATCAACGCCGCCCACCAAAGCCGCTGCATGACGGGCCACAATGCGGCGCGTTTCCAAGGCATCAGCGGCCCCAGTGCCATAGCGGCGATCAGCGGCAGGGCGAGCGGCAGGGTGGCCATGTTGAAGAAGGGCGGGCCGACCGAGATCATTCGCCCCGCCACCAGATCCAGGAACAGCGGATAGAGCGTGCCCACCAGCACCACGGCCGCGATGCAGCACAGCAGCAAATTGTTCAGCACCAGCGCCCCTTCGCGCGAGATCGGCGCGAAGATCCCCTGCGGCACCATCGACGGAGCGCGCCAGGCAAACAGCGCGAAGGCGCCGCCGACATAAATGCCCAGCATCGCCAGGATGAAGACGCCGCGCGCCGGATCGGCCGCGAAAGTGTGCACCGAATTCAGCACGCCCGAGCGAACGAGGAAGGTGCCGAGCATGGACAGCGCGAAGGCCAGCAGCGCCAGCAGCACCGTCCAGATCTTCAGCGCCCCGCGCTTCTCCACGACGATGGCCGAGTGCACCAGCGCGGTGGAGGCCAACCATGGCAACAGCGAGGAATTCTCCACCGGATCCCAGAACCAGTAGCCGCCCCAGCCCAGCTCATAATAGGCCCACCAGGAGCCCAGCGCGATGCCGCAGGTGAGAAACGCCCAGGAGGCCAGCGCCCAGGGGCGCACCCAGGCGCCCCAGGCGGCATCCACCCTTCCCTCGATCAGCGCGGCGACGGCGAAGGCAAAGGTCACCGCCGTGCCGACATAGCCGAGATAGAGCAGCGGCGGATGCAGGGCGAGGCCGAGATCCTGCAGCAGCGGGTTCAGCCCCTGGCCATCGGGGGCCGGCGGCCACATCCGGTCGAAGGGGTTGGAGGTGAAGAGGATGAAGAGCAGGAAGCCGGTGGCGATCGCCCCCAGCACGCCCAGCACGCGGGCCTGCAACACGCTCGGCAGGTCCCGCCCGAAGCCGGCCACGGCGGCGCCGCACAAGGTCAGCACCAGCACCCAGAGCACCATGGAGCCCTCGTGATTCCCCCAGGTGCCGGTGATCTTGTAGATCATCGGTTTGTCGGAATGGCTGTTCTGCACCACGTTCAGCACCGAGGTGTCGTTCACCGCATAGCTGGTGGCGAGGCAGGCGAAGGCGACCACCACCGAGAGCATGGCGCAATTGGCCAGCGGCACGCCGGCGGCCATCAGCCGGGCGTCGCGCTTCCAGGCGCCGATCATCGGCAGCATGGTTTGCGCCAGGCACAGCGCCAGCGCCATGGCGAGGGCGAAATGGCCGAGTTCGGGGATCATGATCCTGGCCTTCCGCCGGGGGGAGGCGGGGCGCCGGTGGCGGGGTTCCAGTGGCCGGTGCGGCGCAAGGCCTCGGCCACCTCAGGCGGCATGTAGTTCTCATCGTGGCGCGCCAGCACCTCGCGCGCCATGAAGACGCCGCCTTGGCCCATCTGGCCCAGAGTGACGACGCCCTGGCCCTCACGGAACAAATCCGGCAGCACGCCGGCATACTGAACGCCGACGGTGCTGCGGCCGTCGGTCACGCGGAAGGCGACGGAGGGCCGGCCCTCCGGCGTGGTGCCGCGGGTGACGCTGCCTTCCTCGACAAGGCCGCCGAGGCGGAAGGCGCGGCCGGCCGGTGGCGGCGTCGTCGCGATATCCGTGGGGCTTTGAAAGAAGACCAGATTGTCCTGGAAAGCCGTGAGCGTCAGGGCCGTGGCGGTGCCAAGGCCCAGCGCGCAGAGCAGCAGGATGGTCAGGCGGCGGCGCTTTCGCGTCATGTCAGGGTCGTTCCATCCCAGCGAGGTTTTTCTTCGCGCTGCGGGCGCGGGCCGCGATCAGCATGGCCAATGCGACGAAACCGCCAAGCACAGCCGCGTAGCTGAGGGTGATGTGCCACCAGTGCCAGGTCATGCCATGGCCCCGCCCGATCCCGGCGCCTCGGCCCTTCGCGCCGCGGCCATTTGCAGGGCGCGCAACCGGCGCTCCATCAGCCCCGCCCGCGTGGCAGCGAGCGAGAGCGCCGCGAAGGCCAGGGAAAAACCGAGCGCGCAGGTCAGCAGCGGATAGAGGATGTCCACATGCAGCCCCGGTGCCGCCAGCCGGGTGACCGAGGCCGGTTGATGCAGCGTGTTCCACCAATCCACCGAGAACTTCACGATGGGGATATTCACCGCGCCGATCAGGGCCAGGATGGCGCCCATGCGCGCGCCGCGCTCCTGGTCATCGAAGGCGCGCGTCAGCGCGGCATGGCCGACCCAAAGGAAGAACAGCACCAGCACCGAGGTCAGCCGCGCATCCCAAACCCACCAGGTGCCCCACATCGGCCGGCCCCAGAGGCTGCCGGTGAGCAGGCACATGGCCGTGACCATGGCGCCGATGGGTGACAATTCGCGCGCCGCCACGTCAGCCAGCGGGTGCTTCCAGACCAGCGCCATGACGCTGAGCACGACCAGGCCGGTGTAGCCACCCATCGCCAGCCAGGCCATGGGAACATGGACATACATGATGCGCACCGTCTCCCCCTGCTGCCAGTCCGGCGGCGAGAAGGCGAGACCCCAGGTGAGGCCGATGCCCAGCACAACCAGCGCCGCGCCCGTCAGCCAGGGCAGCAGCCAATCCGTCACGCGCATGAAGCGGCCTGGATTGGCCAGGAAATGCAGCCTGGAGACCGCCCGAGGTGTTGTTGTTGCCGTGCTCACCAGCGCAATCTAGGTACGAATCGCCCGAGGCGAAAGCTTTGGTTGCGCAGCTGCGAGGAAATCATGGCGTATTGGCTGGTGAAGAGTGAACCCGACGTTTTTGGTTGGAATCAGCAGGTCGAAAACGGGGTGGAGCCTTGGACCGGCGTGCGCAACGCCATGGCCTCGAACAACCTGAAAGCGATGAAGAAGGGTGACCTCTCCTTCTTCTACCACTCCAATATCGGCAAGGAAATTGTCGGCGTGGTGAAGGTGGTGCGCGAGGCCTACCCCGACCCGACGGATGAGACCGGGCGCTGGGTTTGCGTGGATGTGCAGGCCGTGAAGCCGGTCAAGCGCCCGGTGACGCTGGCGGAGATCAAGGCCGACCCGCAATTCGCCGATCTGGCGCTGGTGCGGATGAGCCGGCTTTCGGTGATGGCGGTGAGCGAGGCGCATTGGAAGGCGCTGACCAAGCTGGGAAACCGAAAGCCGGATTGACAGCCGCACTTAAACGCTGTAGCAAATAATCCCGTGGCGCTGGTCTTTGACCCGGAAAAGAGTGCGCGGAATGCGGCGCAGCGGGGGTTGCCGTTCGGGCTGGTTGAGGCCTTCGACATGGCGACGGCCGTTGTCATTCCCGACCTGCGGCGCGACTATGGCGAGCCGCGTTTCTGGCTCGTGGCGATGCTGTTCGAGCGGGTCCATATTGCCGTGGTGACACCCCGCGGCAGCGATACGCGGGTGATCAGTCTCAGGCGGGCCAACAGACGAGAGGTGATGCTCTATCATGGACAAGTTCGATGACCGCGCTTCGAAGCCGGATGACGACTGCCCGGAATTGACCGCGGAAGATTTCGCCCGCGCTCGCCCTGCCTCGGAGGTCCTGCCGCAGCTCATCGGCGAGGAGGCCTGGCAGGCCCTGCTCCAACGCCCCCGCGGCCGCCCTGCCAAACCCGACCGCAAGGTGAACCAGACCCTGCGCCTGGACCCGGACGTGCTCGAGGCCTACCGCCGGCAAGGCCCGGGCTGGCAGACGCAAATCAACCGCGTGCTGCGCGAGCATATGCCGCGCAAGTGATGGGCTTATGCCGATGGTGAGCGAGCGGCTGCTCTGCGCTTTGGAGGACATCCCCGATGGCGGGTCGCGCGGCTTTCCGCCGGCGCCGGGCGGCTTCATCGGCCTATTCGCCGTTCGGCGGGGGCAGTCGGTGCGTGTCTACGTCAATTCCTGCCCGCATGTCGGCCTGCCGCTGGACATGCAGCCGCACCGCTTCCTCGACGACACGGGCATGATCATCTGCGCCGCGCATGGCGCGCGGTTCCGGGTGGAGGATGGCCATTGCGAAACCGGCCCCTGCATGGGCCAGGCGCTGGAGGCGGTGCCGGCGCGTCTGCAGGCCGGCCAGGTGATGGTCCCGGCCAGGGCGGGGCTGTGATGCCCCCGCCCCAAGGCTGAGGTGCCCAGCCTCGACCACCTCCTCTCCGCCGCGGTGCATGCGGTGGCGCTGCCCGTCGTGCTGGTGCTGGGCCTGCGGCTGCGGGCAAAGGCCCGCGCCATCGGCATGGGGGAGGGCGTGGTGCTGGGCTTCGTGGCGGCCTGGATCCTGCTGCTCCTCGCCTCGGTGGTGTTTCATCTCTCGGCCGGCACGGCCTTGGGCCGGCTGACGGTGGAGGCCGATCAGGCGGCGATTTTCATCCTGATCGCCGCCGCCTGGGCGCCGATCGCCCCCTTCAAGCTCGATCCGCCGCATGACCGGGCGATGCTGCGGCTGGTGCTGGGCAGCGCCGTTCTGGGGCTGGGCCTGCAAGTCGCCCTGGTGGCGACGGGACGCGATGGCCTCTTCAGCGCCATGGCGCCATGGCTGTTCATCGCCCAGGCGGCGGCGCCGCTGCTGGCGCAGGGGCGGCACTTCCTGCCCAGGCTTTCGGCCGCATCACTGGGCTGGCTGTTCGGCAGCTCGGCGGTCTATCTCATCGGCTTCGGCTTCTATCTCCAGCGCGACATGCCCTTTGGCCATGTGGCCTGGCATATCGCGATCGTGCTGGGCTGCGTGATGAATTGTCGCGGCGTGGCCCGCCTGCTCAGCGAGCGGGCCGGCGACACTTATCGCAGCCCCGCCTGATAGGCCGCCAGGGCGGCCATATCCAACAGCTGGTTCACCCCCACCTGCATCGGCACGATCTGCGCCGGCTTGTCCAAGCCCATCAGCACCGGGCCGATCGTCGTCGCACTCGTGAGATGCGGCACCGCCTTGGTCAGGATATGCGCGGCGTGCAGGCCGGGCATCACCAGCACATTGGCCGGCCCGGTGAGGCGGCAGAAGGGATAGACCGCCGCGCGCAGCTTCGGGTCCAGCGCCACATCGGCGGCCATTTCACCGTCATATTCGAAATCCTGCGGCTCGGCGTCCAGCAGCTTCACCGCCTCACGCACGCTGCCCGGGATGACGCCCTTGGGGTCGCCAAAGGTCGAGAAACTCAGGAAGGCCACGCGCGGCTCCAGCCCCAGCCGCCTCGCCGCCACCGCCGACCGCCGGGCGATCATGGCCAGGGTCGCAGCATCGGGCCGTTCATGGATGGCGGTGTCGGCCACCAGAACGGTGCCGGAAACGCGCGCCACCATCATCGTCAGGCCGAACAGCACGCCATGCGCATCGGCGTCGAGCGCCATGCGCACGCCCTCCAGCGCGGCGGAATAGCTGCGCGTCTCGCCCGTCACCAGGGCATCCGCATCGCCCATCGCCACCATGCAACCGGCGAAGACGTTGCGGTCCTGGTTCACCAGGCGCTGGCAGTCACGGAAGAGAAAACCGTCGCGCTGGCGCTTGGCGTAGAGCCAATCCGCATAGACCCGGGTGCGGTCGGACAGCCGGGCATTGATCACCTCCACCTGTTCCGGCAGCGCCACGCCGAGTGCCGCGACGGTGGCACCGATCCGCTCCTCGCGCCCCACCAGCACCGGCGTGCCATAGCCGGCATTGGCATAGGCGATGGCGGCGCGGATCACCTTCTCCTCCTCGCCCTCGGCGAAGACGACGCGCTTGGGGGCAAGCCGCACCGCGTCGTGGATGTTCTCCAGCGCATTCGCCGCGGCATCGAGCCGCCCGGTCAGGTCGCGCACATAGCGCGCCGGGTCGGTCAGTGGTTTGCGCGCGACGCCCGAGGCCATGGCGGCCAAGGCCACTGCCGGCGGCACGCGGGAAATCAGCCGGGGGTCGAAGGCATTGGGGATGATGTATTCCGGGCCGAAGATCAGCCGCTTGCCCGCGCCCGAACGCGCCACTTCCTCCGGCACTTCCTCCCGCGCCAGCTGGGCCAGCGCCTCGGCGGCCGCCACCTTCATCGCGTCATTGATGGTGCGTGCCCGCACATCCAGCGCGCCCCGAAAAATGAAAGGGAAGCCGAGGACATTATTGACCTGGTTGGGGTAGTCGGAGCGCCCGGTGGCGATGATGCAGTCCGGCCGCGCGGCGCGGGCCTCCTCGGGCGTGATTTCCGGGTCCGGATTGGCCATGGCGAAGATGACGGGGTTGGGCGCCATGCTGCGCAGCATCTCGGGCGTCAGCGCGCCCTTCACCGACAGGCCGAAGAAGACATCGCAGCCTTCCATCGCCTGCATCAGCGTGCGGCGGTCGGTCTGCACGGCATGGGCCGATTTCCACTGGTTCATGCCCTCGGTGCGGCCGCGATAGACCACGCCCTTGGTGTCGCACAGCATGATGTTCTCGGGCCGCATGCCCATCGCGCGCACAAGTTCGGCGCAGGCGATGGCCGCCGCACCCGCGCCGTTGATCACCAGGCGCGTCGTGGCCAGCTCCCGCCCCGTCAGATGGCAGGCATTGATGAGGCCCGCGGCGGCGACGATGGCGGTGCCGTGCTGGTCGTCATGAAACACCGGAATATCCATCATCTCGCGCAGCTGCTGCTCGATGACGAAGCATTCCGGCGCCTTGATGTCCTCCAGGTTGATGCCGCCGAAGGAGGGGCTGAGGTAGCGCACCGCGGCGATGAATTCGTCGGGGTCCTCGGTGTCGATGCACAGGTCGATGCCGTCGACATCGGCAAAACGCTTGAACAGCGCGACCTTGCCCTCCATCACCGGCTTGGAGGCAAGTGCTCCCAGATTCCCAAGGCCGAGCACCGCCGTGCCGTTGGAGATCACCGCCACGAAATTGCCCTTCGACGTATAGTCATAGGCCAGCGACGGGTCGCGCGCGATGTGCAGGCAGGGCTCGGCCACCCCCGGCGAATAGGCGAGGGAAAGGTCCCGCGCGGTGACCAGCGGCTTGGTCAGGCGGATTTCCAGCTTGCCCGGCCGCCCCTCGCGGTGCATCGCCAGCGCCTCCTCGCCGGTGACGCGCGCGGTGCGCACATCGGCGAGCGAGACGGGGGGCATTTCGTTGCGGTGGTCATCCATGGGTCTGGGCTTTCTCTGGCAGTTCGAAGGTCAACTCGACCTTTGCCCCAGCGGGGTCGTTCATGAAAATCTGATGCAGGGGGTAGCCGGGTACCGGTGCCTCTTCGAACATCACGCCATGGGCGCGCAGCCGCAGGCGCGCGCCCTCGATATCGCGGGCGCGGAAGGACACGTGGTCATAGGCCCCGGCGCCCACCGGCCGCTCGCCAGGGCGGGTGGAGACATGCACGACCGGATTGTCGCCGAGGTAGAACCAGAAGCCCGGGGTGGGGAAATCCGGCCGCGGGCCGGCGCGCAGCCCCAGCACATCGCCATAGAAATGGCGCATCGCCGGCAGGTCTTCCTGGCGGCAACGGATGTTCATGTGGTCGATATGGTCCAATTGCATGGCCCGGTTCCTCAACACGCTTGGGGCCATTGTCGCGCCTGGGCGCGCCGGGCGATAGCCAGTCGTTTCGCACCCGCGAAGGGACGCGGGCGCAAAGCCTTGCTATTGTGAAAGTGATGGATCGAGAAGCCCCCACCGCCGCCGGCAAAACCGACCCGCGCGCCTTTGGCAACAATGACCCGCGCGCCTTCGGCGCGACCCCGGCCCTCGCGCAATGGTTCGCCGTGAAGGCCGAGCAGCCCGATGCGCTGATCTTCTTCCGCATGGGCGATTTCTACGAGATGTTCTTCGCCGATGCCGAAATCGGCTCCGAGGCGCTGTCCATCGCCATGAGCTTCCGCGGCGAACACCAGGGCCAACCTGTGCCGATGTGCGGCGTGCCGCATCACAGCCATGAGGCCTATCTCGCCCGCCTCATCCGCCGCGGCTTCCGCGTCGCCATCTGCGACCAGCTGGAAACGCCGGAACAGGCCAAGGCGCGAAAAGCCTCCATCATCGCCCGCGGCATCGTGCGCGTGGTCACCCCCGGCACCGTCACCGAGGACAGCCTGCTGGAGGCCTTTCGCCCCGCCTGGCTGCTGGCCCTGGTGCCGGGCGGCGCCGCCTGGCTGGACGTCACCTCCGGCGCCTTCGAGACCGAGGCGGTGGCCGATATCCCCACACTGCTGGCCAGGCTGGAGCCGGCCGAAATCATCGCCGCCGACGGCCTCTGGCCGGACGCCACCCCAGCCACCCCGCCGCGCGACCCGCCCGGCCGCCTCGCCGCCGCCTTCGCCGTTTCCACCCTGGAAGGGTTTGGCACCTTCTCCGAGCCCGAGATCGCCGCCGCCGCGATGGTGCTGGACTATGTCCGCGCCACCCAGAATGGCCAGTTGCCGCACCTCATGCGCCCGGTGTCGCGCGGTGCCGCGGGGGTGCTGGCGATGGACGCCGCCACCCGCCGCAGCCTGGAACTGCTGCGGCCCGAGCGCGGCGATGCCCGCTCCACCCTGCTCCACGCTGTGGACCGCACCCTGACCGGTGCCGGCGCGCGCGAATTGGCCGCCCGCATTGCCGCCCCCCTGGCCGAGCTCGCCGCCATCCAGGCGCGGCATGACGCGGTGGGCATGCTCCATGCCGAGCCTGAACGCCGCGCCCGGCTGCGCGCCGCGCTGAAGGGCGCCCCCGACATGGCCCGCGCCCTGGCCCGCCTCAGCCTCGACCGTTTTTCCCCGCGCGATCTCGCTGCCATCCGCGATGGCCTGTCCCGCGCCGATGCCATGGCCGAGGCACTGGACGGCCCCCTGCCGCCGCTGCTCGACCCCGCGCCGCTGCGCCCGGCCAATAGCCCGGCGGCGGAACTGGCTCGCGCCCTCGCCGAAACCCTGCCCGCGCGCCTGGAGGATGGCGGTGTGGTGGCCCAGGGCTATGATGGCGAGCTGGATGCCCTGCGCCGCCTGCGCGACGATGCCCGGGGCGCCATCGCCGCCATGCAGATGGAACTCGCCCAGGCCTGGGGCGTGGCCTCACTGAAGATCCGCCACCACCAGCAGATGGGCTACCTGGCGGAAATGCCCGCCGTGGCCGGGGAAAAGCTGCTGCGCGACCCGCCGAAGCTGGCCGGCGAATACGCGCCGCAGCACCGCCAGACCATGTCCAGCACCCTGCGCTTCACCTGCGGGGCGCTGGCGGCGCTGGATCGCCGGCTGAACCAGGCGGCCGAGCAGGCCGCCGCGCGCGAACGCGCCATCGCCCAGCACCTGCGCAAGCTTTGCGTGCAGGCCGGCGGCGCCATCACCGCCGCCGCCCGGGCGATGGCCGGGCTCGACGTGCATGCCGCCGCCGCCGAGCTCGCCGCCCAGGGCTGGGTGCGGCCGGTGATGACCGGCGGGCTGGATTTCGCCATCACCCAGGGCCGCCACCCTGTGGTGGAGGAGGCCTTGCGCCGGGCGAAAGGCCCGGCCTTCGTGCCCAATGACAGCGATCTCTCGGCCGGCCAGCGGGTCTGCCTGCTGACGGGGCCGAATATGGCCGGCAAATCCACCTATCTCCGGCAGAACGCGCTGATGCTCGTCCTCGCCCAGGCCGGGCTGTTCGTGCCGGCGGAGGCGGCGCGGATCGGCGTGGCGGACCGGCTGTTCTCGCGCGTCGGCGCCTCGGACGACCTGGCGGGCGGGCGTTCCACCTTCATGGTCGAAATGACCGAGACGGCGGCCATCCTCAACCAGGCCGGGCCGCGCAGCTTCGTCATCCTGGACGAGGTGGGGCGTGGCACCGCGACCTGGGACGGGCTGGCCATCGCCTGGGCGGTGCTGGAGGCGCTGCATGACCGGCTGCGCGCCCGCACCCTCTTCGCCACGCATTTTCACGAACTGACGGCGCTGGCCGGCAAGCTGCCGGAGCTGCGCCTGAACACCATGCGGGTGCGGGAATGGAAGGGCCAGGTGGTGTTCCTGCACAGCGTGGGCGTGGGTGCGGCCGAGCGCAGCTGGGGCGTGCATGTCGCAAGGCTGGCCGGCGTGCCGCGTGCCGTGCTGGCCCGCGCCGAGGCGGTGCTGGCGGCGCTGGAGGACCGCGCCCGCCAGGGTGGCGGCGCGCTGTCGGATGAATTGCCGCTTTTCACCACCCGCAAACCGGAGCCCGGGCATCCCGTCCTCGATGCGCTGGCCGTGATCGACCCTGATGCGCTGTCGCCGCGCGATGCGCAGGAAGCGCTCTACAGGCTGCGCGCGCTGCTCGATGGCAGCCGGGCGAGCTGACGGCGGCCCCAGGCGATGGTCTTCGTCTCCAGCCCGTCCATCCGCGCCATCATGGAGGGAAAGCGCCGCTCCAGCGGCCCAATGGCGCGGTGCGCCCAGAGATATTGGTGCCGCATCATGAAGACGCCCAGCAACAGAAAGATCATGCCATGCAGGAAGGGCAGGATGATGCCCACCACACCGAAGGAGACCAGGCTCCAGCCCACGAGTTTGCGCTTGAAGGAGGGGCGGAGGTCGACCATGGAATGCACATGGTGGAAGCGTGACAAATTTGCAAGCCAAGACCGTTACGGTACAAGATCAATGATGCGGTGCAAAATCCGCCTATCGCGTCGCGCGTCAATCGGTTTAATGATCGTGACATGAGGAATACAGCGGCCGAAGCGGCCGTCGCCAGCGGCCCATGCCTTGCGACCCGTGCCGAGGAGGCCGCGCTCGTCGCGCGCCTCATCGACGAGGGGCCAATCCCGCGCGATCTGGCGCTCGGCGTGTTGCGGCGGGAGCTGGGCGCGGTGCAGGCCCGGGTCCAGCAGAGCTTCGAGGGGCGGGAAACCCATGGGCTGGGCGCCGCCCGCCGGCTCTCCGGCCATATGGACGCGATCATCCTCGCCATCCACGCCTATGCCGAGGCGATGATCCCGCGCAGCACCGGCGGCCGGGAGGAAGCCTTCGCCCTGGTCGCCACCGGCGGCTATGGCCGCGGTGTGCTGGCGCCCTATTCGGATATCGACCTGCTCTTCCTCACCGGCACCCAGGCCGGCCCGCGCACCGAGCGGCTGGTGGAGTTCATGCTCTACCTGCTGTGGGATCTCGGCCTGAAGGTCGGGCACGCCACGCGCAGCGTGAAGGATTGCCTGGCGCATGCCCGAAAGGACGCCACGATCCAGACCGCGCTGGTCGATGCCCGCTTCATGTCGGGCGATGCGCGGCCGTTCCAGAAATTCCTCGCCGAATTCGCCAAGATGCGCGCGGCCGATGGGCTTGGCCCCTTCCTCGCCGCCAAGCGGGCCGAACGCGCCACGCGCCATGCCCGCTACGGCGAAACCCCCTTCATGGTCGAGCCGCACATCAAGGAGGGCCGCGGGGGCTTGCGCGACCTGCAAACCCTCTACTGGCTCGCCCGCCACGCCTTCGGCACGCAGAAGATGCCCGAGCTGGTGGGGCCGGAGAGCCCCGGCGGCGGCTTGCTGGTGGAGGGCGAGGCGCGGGCCATCCGCCGCGCCTGGGATTTCCTCTGGACCATCCGCTTCCACCTCCACTACGTCACCGGGCGGGCCGAGGAACGGCTGACCTTCGACCTGCAGCCGGTCGTGGCGGCACGCATGGGCTATGCCCGGCACGGCGCGCAGGATGGCGCCGAGCGCTTCATGAAGCACCTTTTCCTCACCGCACGCGACGTCGTGCGGCTGACCCGGGTGCTGGAGCCGGCGATCGAGCGCGCCGCGCTCGGCCCGCCCGCCATCCGGCGCGAGGGCAATGACGGGCTGGAGGCCGAGGGCCTGGCCTTCGCCGATGGCAAGCTGGTGGCAGCCCCGCCGGACCGCGACTTCGCGCGGGAGCCCATCCTGATGCTGCGCATCCTCCATGCCGCGCGCGACCGCGCGCTGGAGATCCACCCCCTGGCGATCCGCGCGCTGATCCGCCATGCCCGCCAGGCCGAACGCCTGCGCGGCGACCCGGAAGCCAATGCGCTCTTCCTCGACCTGCTGACCGGCCGCGACGCGGCGAAATGGCTCGGCCTGCTGAACGAGACCGGCTTCCTCTCCCGCTTCATGCCGGATTGGGCGCGCATCGTCGGCCTGATGCAGTTCGACACCTACCACGTCTTCACGGTGGATGAGCATACCATCCAGGCCATCGGCGTGTTGCAGCAGCTGGAGGCCGGGTTGCTCGACACCATCGCGCCAGTGGCCAGCGAACTCGTGGGTCACCTGCAATCCCGCCGGGCACTGTATGTGGCGACCATGCTGCATGACATCGCCAAGGGCCGCGGCGGTGACCATTCCGAGCTCGGCGCGCGGATCGCCACCGAGCTGTGCCCCAAACTCGGCCTCTCGCCGGAGGAGACCGAGACCGTCTCCTGGCTCGTCCTGCACCATTTGCTGATCAGCCAGACCGCCTTCAAACGCGACATCGAGGACCCCAAGACCATCCTCGACATCGCCGATGTCGTGCAATCGCCCGAACGGCTGCGACTGCTGCTGGTGCTCACCGTCTCCGACATGCGCGCCGTCGGCCCCAAGGTGTGGAATGGCTGGAAGGCCACGCTGCTGCGCGAGGTCTATTGGCGCGTCTCCGAAGTGCTGGCCGGCGGGCTGACGGTGCCCGAGCGCGATGTGCGCGTGGCCCGCGCCAAGGAATCGGTGGCCGAGGCGCTGGAAGGCTGGCCGCAATCCGATATCGAGAAATACCTCTCGCTGGGCTATCCCGGCTATTGGCTGAGCTTCGATGCCGACACCCATACCCGCCACGCCAGCATCATCCGCGAGGCCGAGCGCGAGGGCGCACCGCTGACCGTGCGCTCGGCCGTGCTCGATGCCCGCGCGGTGACCGAGATCACCGTCTACGCCATCGACCATCCCGGGCTTTTCTCCCGCATTTCCGGCGCGCTGGCGGTGGCCGGGGCGACAATCGTGGATGCACGCATCCACACCCTGACCAACGGCATGGCACTCGACACCTTCTGGGTACAGGACAGCGCCGGCGGCGCCTTCGACCAGCCGCACCGCCTGGCCAGGCTTTCGGTGCTGATCGAGCATGCGCTGAATGGCCGGCTCAAGCTGACGCAGGAAATCAGAAAAGTGCGGCGCGAGCCGGCGCGGCTGCGCGCGGTGACGGTGCCGCCGCGCGTCGTGGTCGATAACTTCGCCTCCAACACCCACACCGTGATCGAGGTCAATGGCCGCGACCGGCCGGGGCTGCTGCATGACGTGACGGCGGCGATTTCCGAACAAGGGCTGCAGATCGCCTCGGCCCATATCACCACCTATGGCGTGCGGGCGGTGGACGTCTTTTATGTGAAGGACATCTTCGGGCTGAAGGTCGACAATGAGCGCAAGCTGGCGCCGCTGCGCGCGGCGCTGCTCGACGCGCTGGCGCCGCCGGAGCCGGTTCCGGCCTAGCCATGTTCAGGGCCATCGCCACGGTCGGCGGCTGGACCATGGTCAGCCGCGTGCTGGGGTTCGGCCGTGACATCCTGATCGCCGCCTATCTCGGCGCGGGGCCGATGGCCGATGCCTTCTTCGTGGCGCTGAAGCTGCCCAATCTGTTCCGCCGGCTGTTCGGCGAGGGCGCCTTCAACGCCGCCTTCGTGCCGGCCTTCGCCAGCGCCTTCACCCGCCAGGGGCCGGCGGTGGCCAGGCAATTGGCCGAGCGGCTGGCGACGCTGATGGCGCTGTGGCTCTCCGCCATCACGCTGCTCGGCATGGTCTTCATGCCGCAGGTGCTGGCGGTGCTCGCCCCGGGGTTTTCCGGGCGCGGGCAGGGGCAGATGCTGCTGGCGGTGGAACTCACCCGCATCGTCTTTCCCTATCTCGTCTTCATCTGCCTCACCGCGCTGGTCTCGGGCGTGCTGAATTCGATGGGGCGCTTCACCGCGGCGGCGGCGGCGCCGGTGTTGTTCAATGTGTTTTCGATGGCGGCGCTCTTCGCGCTCTCGCCCTTCACGGCCACGCCGGCGCATGCGCTGGCCTGGGGCGTGATGGTCTCGGGTGCGGTGCAGCTTGCCCTGGTGTGGTGGGCGGCGGCACAGGCCGGCATGGTGATCCTGCCCAGCCTGCCCCGGCTTTCTGTCGCCGAGACATCGGTGCTGCGAAAAATGGTGCCGGGGTTGCTGGGCGCGGGCGTGACCCAGCTCAACCTGGCGGTGGATGTGATCATCGCGTCGCTGCTGCCGGTCGGCGCCGTCAGTCTGCTGTATTATGCCGACAGGGTGGCGCAGTTGCCGCTGGGGGTGATCGGCATCGCCATTTCCACAGCCCTGCTGCCGACCCTGGCGGCGCAGCTTTCGGCGGGGAAGGCCCTGTCGGCGCATCGCTCGATGAACCGCGGGCTGGAGATCACCCTGGCCTTGTGCGTGCCGGCGGCGGTGGCGCTGGCGGTGCTGGCGGCGCCGATCATGAGCGTGCTGTTCCAGCGCGGCGCCTTCACCGCCGCCGATGCGCGCGGCGCCGCGGCGGTGCTGATGGTCTATGCCGCCGGGCTGCCGGCCTTCGTGCTGGTGAAGGCCTTCGCGCCGGGGTTTTTCGCCCGCGGCGATACCCGCACGCCGGTGATCATTGGGCTGGGCTGCGTGGCGCTGAACCTGGGGCTGAACCTGCTGTTCCTTTGGACGGGCTGGCTGGGGGCGCCGGGCATCGCCCTGGCCACCGTGGCCTCGGCCTGGGTGAATGCGGCGGCGATGGCCTGGCTGCTGGCCCGGCGCGGGCTGTGGGTGGCGGACAGGCGGCTGCGGCGCGGCGTGCCCAGGGTGCTGGGCGCCGCCGTGGTGATGGGGCTGGCGCTGGGCGGGCTGACCATGCTGCTGCCGATGGCGCCCGGCCTGGCCGGCACCCTGGTTCTGGGCCTGGTCTGCGGGCTGGGGGCCGCGACCTATTTCGGCATCGCCCATGTCACCGGCGGGCTGGACCTGCGCGCGCTGCGGCGGATGATGCGACGCGCCTGATCCGCGGCCTTGACCGTGTCGCCGGCCTGGGCGAACCCTTCGCCACCAACACACGGACGTATCATGGCGCGAGTTTTTTCCGGCATCCAACCCTCGGGCGTGCCCACGCTGGGCAATTACCTCGGCGCCATCCGCAACTGGGTGCCGATGCAGGATACTGCCGAATGCCTGTTCTGCGTGGTGGATTTGCATGCCATCACCCAGCGGCAGGAACCGGCCGAGCTGCTGCGCCAGACGCGGGAGATGGCGGCGGCGCTGATCGCTTGCGGCTTGTCGCCCGACAAATGCGTGCTCTTCGTGCAGTCGCATGTGCCGGCGCATGCGCAGCTCGCCTGGGTGTTCAATTGCGTGGCGCGGCTGGGCTGGCTGAACCGGATGACGCAGTTCAAGGACAAGGCCGGCAAGGACCGCGAGGCCGCCTCGACCGGCCTCTACGTCTATCCCAACCTGATGGCGGCCGATATTCTCGTCTACCACGCGACGCAGGTGCCGGTGGGCGATGACCAGCGCCAGCATCTCGAACTCGCCAACGACATCGCGGAGAAGTTCAACCACGATTATGGCGTGGATTTCTTCCCGCATATCGAGCCGCTGATCCAGGGCGTGGCGGCGCGGGTGATGTCGCTGCGCGACGGGACGCGGAAGATGAGCAAGTCCGACCCTTCGGACCAGTCGCGCATCAACCTCAACGATGACGCGGATACCATCGCCAACAAGATCAAGCGCGCCACGACCGACCCGGAATTGCTGCCGGACAATCTTGAGGCGCTGGAGAAGCGGGCCGAGGCGCGCAACCTCGTCGGCATCCTCGCCGCCATCACCGGCACGACGCCCGAGGCGGTGCTGGCCGAGCATGCCGGAAAGGGCTTCGGCGCCTTCAAGCCGGTGCTGACCGAGGCGCTGGTGGCGCATCTGGGGCCAATCCGGGCCGAGATGCTGCGGCTGCTGGAGGATCCGGGCGCGCTCGACACCGCGCTGCGCCGGGGGGCCGAGAAGGCCGAGGCGATCGCCGACCCCATCCTCAAGCGCGCCTACGAGATCGTGGGCTTTCTGGGGCGGCGATGAGCGAGCCCACCATCCAGCTCCGCCCCGGCGAACCGGCGCCCTACTGGGTCGCCGCGACCCAGGCCAATCCGCGCTTCGTCTTCTCCTCCGTCGCCGGGCGCTACCTGCTGCTGGGGTTCCTCGGCAGCGCCGGACAGCCCGCGGTGGCCGAGGCCCTTCGCGCGCTGCCCCACCCCGCGCTGAATGGCGACCACGCCGCGGCCCTGCTGGTGACCATCGACCCCGCCGACCGCGCCGAAAACCGCATCCCCGAAGCCCTGCCCGGCCTGCGCGCGGTGTGGGATTTCGACGGCGCGGTCAGCCGCGCCTATGGCCTGGCCGCGCCCGATGCTCAGGGCGGCGTGCGCTATGCCCCCTGCTGGATGCTGCTGGACCCGCAGCTGCGCCTGCTGGAAACGGCGCCGATCAACGCCCTGGCCGCCCTGCTCGAACGCCTGGCCGCCCTGCCGCCGCCCGGGCTGCATGCCGGCATGGCTGTGCCCGCCCCGGTCCTGGTGCTGCCGCGCATCTTCGAGCCCGAGCTCTGCCAGGCCCTGATCGCCGAATATGACCGCCAGGGCGGCGAGATCAGCGGATTTATGCGCGAGGTCGACGGGAAGACGGTCGCGATGCACGACCGCAACCACAAGGTCCGCCGCGACGTGCTGCTCGATGAGGGGGCGCTGAAGAACGCGACCCAGGCCCGCATCCGCGCCCGGCTCGTGCCGGAGATCCAGCGCAGCTTCCAGTTCCAGGTCACCCGCATGGAGCGCTACCTCGTGGCCTGCTACGCCGCCGAGGAGGGCGGGCATTTCGCCCCGCATCGCGATAACACCACCAAGGGCACAGCGCATCGCCGCTTCGCCGTCTCCATCAACCTCAATGCCGAGGATTTTTCTGGCGGCGACCTGCGCTTCCCCGAATTCGGCCCCACCGCCTACCGGCCGCCCACCGGCGGTGCTGTGGTCTTCTCCTGCTCGCTGCTGCATCAGGCGCTGCCGGTCACGCGGGGGCGGCGCTATGCCTTCCTGCCCTTCCTCTATGACAACGCGGCGGCGAAGATCCGCGAGGAAAACCTGAAATTCATCGCTGCGCCGTAAGCCAGGCGACCAGCGCCTCCTCCACCCCCGGCCCTTGGTCGTAATACTCCAGCGCGTCGTCGCGGAACATCGCGTAGCCGTCGCCGCCGCGGCGCAGGAAGTTGTTGGTGGCCACGACATAGGCGCGGCCAGGGTCGAGCGGCCGCCAGACGCCGCCCTCCTCCACCTCCACCGCGGTGACGCGGCTGCCGGCGGGGGCGTTCTGGAGCAGGGTGAAGCGCAGGCCCACCAATTGCGGGAAGCGCCCGGCCACCATCGGCCAGCGCGCCACGCCGACCTCCAGCGCGGCCTGGATGGAATGGCCGCGCAGCACCATCCTGGCCACGGTGTTCTGGAACGGCAGGGTGGTCAGCACATCGCCCCAGGTCACCTGGCCGGCGGGCAGGCCGGCGCGGATGCCGCCGCCATTCATCCAGCCGATCTGCGCATCGGGCACCGCCTGCCGCATGCTCCGCGCCACCAGGGCGCCGATGTCGCAGGGCGAGACGCCGCAGGGCGCATTGTCCAGCGCCTGGGGCAGCTGGGCCACCGGGCGGCGGCGGGTCTCTTCCAGCGGCGCGGCCAGCGTCGTGACAAGCGCGGCGACGGTGGGGTCCTCCGGCAAGCCGGCATGTAGCTCGCGCACCTCGCCGCCATGGGCCACCACCCGGCCATCGGCCGCGATGTCGAGGTCGAGCCGGCCGAGGTAGCGGCCATGCGCGCCGGCCTGGGCGATGCGCACGCCGCGCGCCAGCACGGGGTGCGGCCCCGCCGCTTCCGCCAACCCATTGGCCAGCAGCGTGTGGGAATGCCCGCCCAGGATGACATCCACGCCGCGCAGGTTTTCCGCCAGCCTCCGGTCGGCGGCGAGGCCGAGATGGCTGAGCAGCACCACGGTGCAGGGGCCGGTGCGCCGGGCTTCCCAGATCGCCCGCTCGGCCGCCTCGGCGGGGTCGGAAAACCGGATATCGGGGCCGGGGGAGGAGATGTTGACCGTATCGGGCGTGGTCAGGCCGATCACGGCCAGCCGCGCGCCGCCCAGCGCGAATTCCACCCAGGGTCGGATGCGCCCGGCCAGCACGGCCGAGCGGCTGGCATCCATATTGGCCGAGAGCAGCGGGAAGGCCGCAGCATCGGCATAGCCCGCCAGCACCTCGGGCCCATTGTCGAATTCATGATTGCCCACGGCCATGGCGGCGGTGCCGATGGCGCGCTGCACCGCCGCCTCGGCCAGGCCGCGATGATGGGTGTAGAACAGGCTGCCCATGAACTGGTCGCCGCCATCGAGCAGGATCGCGGCGCGACCGGCGGCCGCTGCCTCGCCGCGACCCTCGGCCACCGCCGCGGCCAGCCGGGCGGAACCGCCATAGCAGGCCACACCCTCGCGGCAGGCGGCGGCATTGCCGGCGATGGCGAGGTGGCGGCTGTGGAAGTCGTTCATGTGCAGCAGCGCGATGCGCGCCGCGGACTGCGCATGGGCCGGTGCCAGCGCCGGCAGGGCGAGAAGTCCGAGGGCGCGGCGCTGCATTCTCATGCGCCATACAAACCCGGCAACACCGCGACATGCAAGGTGAAGACGATGACATCGCCGCCTGCCCTGACAGCGCCGCATTCATCGGCCCATAAAGGGTTCCTCCCCCCGGACCGCAACAGCCGGAGTGCCCTTGCGATGCAGGTCTACCTGCCGATCGCCGAAATGAGCGTGGATGCCTTCCTGCTGGTCGGCATCGGCTTTGGCGTGGGCTGGCTGTCGGGGCTGTTCGGCGTGGGGGGCGGGTTCCTGCTGACGCCGGCGCTGCTGCTGCTGGGGATTCCGGCGCCGGTGGCCGTGGCCTCGGGCGCCAACCAGGTGCTGGGCGCCTCCACCTCGGGCGTCATCGCCCAGTCGCGCCGCGGCAATGTGGATTGGGTGATGGGGGTGGTGCTGGTGGCCGGCGGGTTGCTCGGCAGCGTGCTTGGCATCCAGCTTTTCGCGCTGCTGCGCGGCGCCGGGCTGGTGGATGCGGTGGTCGCCATCTTCTACGTCGTGGTGCTGGGCAGCGTGGGGTCGCTGATGGTGATGGAGAGCGTGCGCGCCATCCTGCGCCGCCGCGCCCAGGCGCCCGCCCGGCTGCACCAGCACTTCTGGATGCATGGGCTGCCCTTCAAGATGCGGTTTCGCAAGTCGCGGCTGTTCATCTCGGTCATTCCGCCACTGCTGGTGGGTGCGGCGATCGGCCTCCTCTCGGCCATCATGGGGGTGGGCGGCGGCTTCATGCTGGTGCCGGCGATGATCTACCTGCTGGGGATTCCCACCGCCGTGGTGATCGGCACCTCGCTGTTCCAGGTGGTGTGCGTGACTTCCGCGGTGACGATCATGTCGGCCTGGCAGCTCGGCAGCGTGGATATCGTGCTGACCCTGCTGCTGCTGGGTGGCGGCGTGGCAGGGGCGCAGTTCGGCGCGCAGATGGGCGGGCGGCTGCGCGGCGAGGAGACGCGGGCGCTCCTCGGGCTGCTGGTGCTCTCGGTGGCGGCGCTGCTGCTCTGGGGGCTGATCGCCACGCCGGAGCATCTGTTCAACATGGGGCCGGGCTGATGCGCTGGCTCTGGGCGCTGCTGCTGCTGCTCGCCGCCCCCGCTCTGGCCCAGCCGGAGCAGCCGCTGGTGGCGCGGCTGAGCCTGGAGCGGGTGGAGGTTTCCACCACCTTCGACGGCGCCTCGATCCTGGTCTTCGGCAGCACGGCGCAGCCCATCGGGCCGGGTGGCGCGGAAATCCTGATCGTGACCACGGGGCCCGAGCAGCCCTTCACCGTGCGCCGCAAAGTGCGGGTGCTGGGGCTGTGGTTCAACGGCCCCTCGGCGCGGTTCGAGGATGTGCCGGCCTTCTATTCGGTGGCCGGCACGCTGCCGGCCTGGCGCCTGCTGCCCGAGGCGCTGCGCACCCGCTATCACCTCGGCCTCGACATGCTGCCGATGGCCAGCAGCGGGGCCCGCGCGCCACAGTTCCGCGCCGCCCTGTTGTCGCTGAAGCAGCAGGCGGGGCTGTGGCAGGAGGATTCGGCGCCGGTGGAGATCGGTGCCAACCGGCTGTTCCATTCCCGCCTGCCGCTGCCCGCCACCATCCCCGCCGGCGAATACACCGTGCGCGTGCTGCTGGTGGAGAGCCGGCGGGTGGTGGCGGAGGAGGTGCAGCGCTTTGTGGTGGAGCGGGTGGGCACGGCGGCCACCATCGCCAATGTTTCCCGCGGCCAGCCCTTGCTCTACGGTGTGATCTGCGTGGTGTTGGCCGCACTTGCCGGCTGGCTCGGCAGTATCGTGTTCCGGAGGTCCTGATTGCCTGAAGAAGCCCGGCGGAACCGCGTTTTCCTTGTGGTGGTGGATGACAGCGCCGAGCGCGCTGTTGCGCTGACCTATGCCTGCCTGCGGGCGAAGAAATCCGGCGGCCGCGTGGCGCTGCTGCGCGTGCTGGAGCCGGCCGGGCAGACCGAATGGGCCGGGGTGGGCGCCATGCTGGCGCAGGAGCGGCGCGAGGGGGCCGAGCAGTTGCTGGCCGGGCTGGCGGCGCAGGTGACCGAGATCACTGGCGGCATGCCCATCGTGGTGATCCGCGAGGGCGACCCGCGCGAGGAATTGTTGCGGCTGATGGCGGAGGACCCGCGGATTTCGATCCTCGTTCTGGCGGCGGCGCCGGGCAATGGCGGGCCGGGGCCGCTGATCGCGGCGCTGACCGGGCGGCAGGCCAGCCGGGTGCGGGTGCCGATGACGATCGTGCCGGCCGGGCTTTCGGCCGAGGAGCTTGAGCGGGTGACTTGAGCCTGGTGGGTGAAACCTGACGTTCGGTGCCCGACGAGTTATGGCTGGTTTCGACCCCTCATGGCGGACATTCGCACCGGACTTCTGCAAACACTAACCGGTTGACGAACTTGGCTCCGCCGTGCCGCGCAAAATTCTTGATTTTCGCACGATGCCGAGTGTCCGCTTCCCACCACAAGCCGACCTCTGCCGCGGGTACCACGTTCTAATTCCCTCCACGAGAACCTGAGACATTGAAGCGGATTCGTCGAAAACGCTGCGTCATTTCCCAGCTATGGAATAGGCCACGCACAACCATTGGCTTGATTTTTGCGGCAAATTATCCTATGCAGCAGAGCTTTCGCTGTTTCGACAACCGAATCCCACTCTCTCGCGCAACCCGGGTCGCGGGCCGGGAATTTGTCCGAATTGCTGCGTTTGCGCGTTCACACCACGGCTTCGGTGATCATCTGCGGCACAGGCGCGGTGGCGGCGAAGCTCGGCCGTTGTTCCAGACCATCGCTGAGCGCCGCCAGTACTGGGTAATTTGTCCGCCAGGGATGCTCCGCGAAGCGCACGGCGAGGTAGCGCAGCACGGTGCCGGCGCAGATCTCGGCAAGGCCGAAGCCCTGGCCGATGGTGCCCTTCTCCACGAGCCCGGCCAGTGCGGCGATGCCGCCATCGACCTTGCGGCGCTGCCGGGCCATCCAGGGCGCGCTCGGCGCTTCCCGCCGGCGCTCGAAGAACAGCAGCACGGTGGCGTCGCAAATGCCGTCGCAGATCACCTCCACCTGCCGCGCGGCCAGTGCCGCCCGAGGGTCGGCCGGCAGCAAAGCGGGCTGGGGGTGCATGACCTCCAGCCATTCCAGGATGAAGCGGCTTTCATAGATCCCGCTGCCATCGCCGGTGATCAGCACCGGCAGTTTTTCCAGCGGGTTATAGGCCGGCGTCGCGGTATCGGCGTGCCACGGCACCTCGGTGTGCAGTTCGAAGGGAATGCCCTTCTCGATCAGCGCGATGCGCACCTTGCGGGCATAGGGCGAGGGCGTCGCGCTGATCAGCCGATACACCGGCGCTATTCCACCAGCGCGTTGGAGGAGCGCACGACCTCACCCCAGGCCACGCGTTCGGTCCGCTGGAACTCGGCCAGCCATTCCGGCGTGCTCGGCTCGGGAAGTGCACCCTGCTGGCGCATGACCTCGAGGAATTGCGGCGCCGTCATCGCCTGCCGCACCGCGGCGTTGAGCTGGGCGATGATCGCCGGCGGCGTGCGGGCCGGCGCATAAATCGCCTTCCACAAGCCGCTGTCCAGCGGCACGCCAAAGCTCTTCACCGTGGGCACGCCGGGGAAGAGCGGCACCTCGGCCGGGGCCAGAACGGCGACCGCGCGGGAGCCGCCGCCGCGGGTCAGGCTCTCCGCGCCGCCGGCGGGCAGGGCAAAGAAATCCACCTGGGCGGCCAGGATGGCCTGCATGGCCGGCGCCTGGCCGACGAAGGGCACGTGCAGGGCGCGCACGCCCTGGTTTTGCAGCATGCGCTCGGTGGCGAGGTGTGGCGTGGAAGCCACACCCCAGCTGGCATAGGTGATGGCATCGGCGCGCGGCCGGGCGGCGCTGATGAGGTCCTGGAAAGAGCGGATATTCGGCTTGCTCGGCCCCACCACCAGGGCGAAGGGGAATTTGCCGATCAGGCTGATCGGCGCGAAATCGCGGTCCGGATCATAGGCCAGGTTGCGATAGGCGAAGGGGTTGATGCACTGGGTGTCGACGATGCCCATCCACAGCGTGTGACCGTCCGGCGCCGCGCGGGCGACGGCGGTGGCGCCCAGGCTGCCATTGGCGCCGGCGCGATTCTCGATCACCACGGGCTGCCCCAGCACGGCGGTGAGCGAGGGGGCGATGGCGCGACAGATGATGTCGTTCAGCCCGCCCGGCGGATAGCCCGAAATGATGCGGACCGTGCGGTCGGGGTAGGCAAGCGCGGGTGCGGCGAGCGCGAACGAAGCAGTTGCGCCCAGCAATGCGCGGCGATGGATGTTTGGCATATGGCCCTCCTGAATGGTGAGGACCGGCGTTCCCCCATCCAGATGGACGGTTGGCATGCCAGCCGTCAAGCCTGGGGCAGCAGCTTATTGAGGCTGCTGGTGGTCGGCGCGGTGGCCAAGAAGGACAGGTCGCCTTCCTGCATGGCGTGACCCGCGCTGGCCAGCGCGCCCATGCAATGGCGGTAGAGCGCGCCGCCGAGCGAGACCCGCTTCACCCCGGCCGCGGCCAGTTCGGCCACCGGCACCATGCCCGAGCGTGGCCCGACCACCACATTCACCGGCCGGGGCGACACGGCGCGGACCACGGCGCGGATCGCGTCCATATCCGGCAGGCCGGGGGCGTAGAGGACATCGGCGCCCGCCTCGGCATAGGCCACCAGGCGACGAATGGTGTCGTCCAGATCCGGCCGTCCATGCAGGAAATTGTCGCAGCGGGCGGTCAGCAGGATGCGGCCACGCGCGGCGGTGGCGGCGGCCCTGATGCGGGCCACGGCATGGTCGAAGGCGTGAATCGGCGAGGCCGGGTTGGTCGTGATGTCCTCGATACCCAGGCCCGCCAGGCCGCCGGCGATCGCGGCTTCCACCGTGGCCACGCAATCCTCGGGCGCGGGGCCGAAGCCGTCCTCGAGGTCGCCATTCACCGGCAGGCCGGTGAGTTCGGTCATCAGCGCCGCATTGGCTATGGCGTCGGCGCGCGAGACGGCGGCGCGGGCATCGGCCAGCCCCATGGCGAAGGCGATGGCGAGCGAGCTGGAGGCGATGGCCGAAAAACCTTGGCCCTTCATGATCAGGGCCGACATGCCATCCCAGGGGTTGGGCATGATGAAGGCGCCGGGCGCCTCATGCAGGGCGCGAAAGGCGTGATAGGCGGCGGTCTGGCTCATGTGGCCCAGCCTGCGACAGGGCGCGGAAAAAGAAAAGGCCGCCCGAAGGCGACCTTTCCAGTTTGAACCGAGTGGTTCGGCCAGCTTAGCGCAGGACGATTTCCACGCGGCGGTTCTGCGGCTCGCGCACACCGTCGGCGGTCGGAACCAGCGGGCGGCTCTCGCCGAACGCCTGGATGACCATTTCGGCGCGCGGCACGCCACGGCGGGTCAGCTCGGCAGCGACGGCTTCGGCCCGGCGCATGGAGAGCGCCTGGTTGTAGGCGTCGGGGCCCGAGCGGTCGGCGTGGCCGGACACTTCGATGCGGGTCGAGCGCACGGTGGTGCGAGCGGCGGCCGCTTCGGCGATGATCTGGCGAGCGCGATCGGTCAGATCGGCGCGGGCCCAATCGAAGAACACCAGGTAGGTGCGGGCCGCGGTCTGGACCGGGGCGGGCGCCACCGGGGCGGCAACGGCCGGGCGCGGCGTGTTCAGGGCGTAGCGCAGGCCGAGCAGGGCGGAGTGGTTGCCGTTGCTGGGCGAGAAGCTGCGGTTGATGCTGTTCGCCTGGGCGGCGCCGGGGCCGCTCACGTTGAAGCGCTGGCTGGCGTCGAGCACGCCGTAGTAGCGATACTCGGCGGTCAGCGCGAGGCCGGGGACGACGGCACCCAGGCCGAAGGACACACCGGCGATGCCCTGGTAGGCGAAGCTGCCGTTGCTGCTGGCGGAGACGGCGCGGCCGAAGCTGGAGCCGGTACCGCTGGTCAGGGAGACCCGATCCCAGTTGTTCTGGCCGTAACCGACACCAACGCCCAGGTAGGGGCTGATGGTCGGAATGCCGAAGCTCGCCAGGCTGAAATCGTAGAAGCCGTTGACCATGCCGCCATAGGTGCGGAGGTTGCCCGAGGTGCCGCGGAACGTGCCGGCGCGCGAGGTGCCGACGTCGTTGTAGCGGTAGTTGCCTTCGATCTCAGCCCGGAAGCCGTTGCCGAAGCCGTAACCCACGGAGCCGACGAAGGCCCAGCCGAGTTCGGTGCCGACGGTCAGCAGACCGTCGGTGGACTGGTTGCGGATGTTGGCGCCGGCACCGGCACCGACATAGACGCCGCTGATCGGCTGCGCCTGCGCCATGACCGGAAGGGCCAGGATGGTGGCGGCCATGAGGCCTGTCTTGAACTTCATCTATATTCTCCTTGCCGGCCGCGGGAGCTTCCCACTGACGCCCTCTGCTGATCGTGTGATCCCGCACACGTGGCATTAGGTCAATGCCATACGGGGTGGTTTGGCAAGCCAAACCGGTCGATGTTCTTGCTCTGTACCCGGTGCTGTATCGAAAGACACAAGAGGTGTGGGATTTTGGCAACGGGTTTGGAGGGTGGGCACGTCGTCTTCTCGGATTGGTGAGGAAAGCTCACCCTCGGGGAGCCTCCGATAACCCGCCGCAAGACGCCCGCCAAGGGCTCGTTACGACGGTGATAGGACGATCACCGCATCCGCGGCCCAGCAACCCTCGGGCATCGCGAGGATGGGGTTGATGTCCACCGCCTCCAGCCGTGGCCCCGCGGCGGTCGCGAATGCACTGAGGTTGGAGAGCGTCATGGCGAGTGCCGCCAGGTCGGCCCTGGGACGGCCACGCGCGCCGTCGAGCAGGGCAAAACCCTTCAGCGAGCGGATCATCGCCTCGGCCTCGGCCGGGCCGAAGGGGCAGCGGCGGAAGGCCACGTCCTTCAGCACCTCGATGAAGATGCCGCCCAGGCCCACCATGGCGATGGGGCCGAAGACCGGATCGTTGACGATCCCCATCGCCATCTCAGTTCCGCCCTTGATCTGCCTGGCGACGAGCACGCCTTCGATTCGGCCATGCGGGGTGCCGCGCGCGACCAGCGTGGCGAAGTTTTCCCGCACCGCGGCAGCGTCCGGCACATCGAGGATGACGCCCCCGATCTCGGACTTATGGGTGATATCGGGCGACAGGATCTTCATCACCACCGGGTAGCCGAAGGATTCGGCAGCCCGCACCGCGGCCTCCACATCGGCGCAGGCGGCCTCGGGCACCGCGGGCACGCCGGCGGCGGCGAGGATGCGCTTGGCCTCGGCCTCGCTTGGGCTGTCCGCTGGCAGCGTCACCACAGGCAGCGCCGGCGGCGGGGCGGGGCTGGCCGCGAAGGCCCGGCCGAAGAACTCCATGGCATGCATCGCCACCACCGCCCGCGTCGGGTCTTCGAACACCAGGAATCCGTCATTCTGGTAGTCCTGCACCATTTCGGGCGGGGCGATCACGCTCATGCACCACAGTCGGTCGGGATGGGCCTGCCGCACCCGGTTCATCTGTGTCCGGATATGCCCGCCCATGGACTGGCTGCCACCGGCCTGGGTGAAGAAGCCCAGGATGGAGGTATAGCCGCCATCCACCACCAGGCTCTCGGCGAAATCGCCGATCATCGAGGGCTGGTTGAAGGTCTGCGCCGTGCAATCCACCGGGTTGCGCGGGGCGCAGAAGGAAATCATCGATTTCAGCCGGGCCTGGGCCTCCTCCGGCATGGCGGGCATGGCAAAGCCCAGTGCATCGGCGGCGTCGGAGATCAGCACGCCCGCGCCACCGCTCACCGTCAGCACGCCCAGCGTGTTGTGCACGGGGTAGATGCGCCGGGTGGCGGCATAGGCGATATCCAGCGCCTCCTCGGTGGTGCGGGCGCGCAGCACGCCGAATTCGCGCAGCACCGCCTCGGTCACAGCGTCATCGCCGGCGATGGAGGCGGTGTGGGATTTGGCGGCCTCGCCCCCCAGGGCGGAGCGGCCGACCTTCATCATCACGATCGGCTTCTTGTTCCGCCGTGCCAGGTCCAGCGCGGCCAGGAATTTTTCGCTCTCACGAATGCCCTCGGCATAGGCGCAGATCACATCCACCTCGGGCGCGCCGGCCATCCAGCCCAGCACATCGCCCAGCGAGACATCGGCCTCATTGCCCGTGGTGACGCAGACCGGCGTGCCCAGGAACCGGTTGCGCGCCACCGAATAGACATGCGTGCCGTAGGCGCCGGATTGGCTGGCGATGCCGATACGCCCGGGCAGTGGCCAGCCCGTCTCGAAGCTGGAGGAGAAGATCGGGTAGAAACCGATCGCCGCGTTGAACAACCCCAGGCAGTTCGGCCCCAGCAGCCGCATGCCATGGCGGCGCACGATCCGGACCAGCTCCTCCTGCTTCGCCGCTCCCGCCTCGTCCATCTCGGCGAAGCCGGCGGTGAACATGATGATGCCCTTGCAGCCCTTCGCGCCCAGCGCCGCCACCGCCTCCATCGCCGCATCGCCGGCGACCGCGATCAGCCCCACATCGGGCACCGCGGGCAGCGAGGCCACGTCGGGGTAGGCGCGAATGCCCTGGATCACATCGCGCTTCGGGTTCACCGGGTAGATGTCGCCCTGGAAATCCTGCGACTTCATATAGGCGATGGGCCGGCCGCCGATGCGCGTCGGGTCGTCGGAAGCGCCGATGATGGCAATGGAGCGCGGCCGGACCAGCGGGTCCAGCGAGGCGAAGTCGATCATGGCGTTTCCCTATTCAGACGTCAGAAGTCGCCCGAAAAGCTCGCACGCCGCTTCCAGATCGGCCAGGGCCACGCATTCATGCGGGGTGTGCGCGGTGGAGATGTCGCCGGGGCCGAGCACCACGCAGGGCGCGATGTCCTGCAATTCCGAGGCATCGGTGCCATAGGGCGCGGTGGTGGCGGGACGGTTGGTGTGCCGCACGGCCAGCGCCACCAGCGGGTGATCCAGGGGCAGCTCCGGCGGCGGGCCCTCCGGCGCCTCGGTCAGCCGCAACCCGGCCCGCCGTGCCGCGCCGCGCACGGCATCGAGGATGGGCTGGGGGTTCACGCCCCGGCTGTAGCGGAACTTGATATGCGCCGTGGCCAGCGCGACGGTGACGTTGTTGGCGGTGCCGTGGTTGTCCAGCACCAGGTTGAAATCGCTGAACGGCGGCTCGTAATTGGTGTCCTGCAAGGCGGGGTCGTGGCGCAGGCGCTCGAACACGCCCTTCATCTCAGCCAGGAAGGGGATCATCGCCCAATTCGCATTGGTGCCCTGGCCGGTGGAGGAATGCGCCTGCACCCCCATCGCCTCGGCCTTGAACTGGATGTGCACGCGGTGGCCGCGAACGGGGATGAGGCTGGTCGGCTCGGCCACGAAGATGCCGCGCAGATTCTGTGCCCGCGCCAGCGCGCTGCGCTCGGCGATGGCCCGCGCGCCGGCCTTGGTGGTTTCCTCATCGGCGGTGATCAGCAGGGTGGCGCCGACATCCGCCGGCAGGCGGCGCGCGGCCAGGATGCAGGCGGCCACCGCGCCCTTCATGTCCTGGCTGCCCAGGCCGTGGATGATGCCGTTCTCGAAGCGGGCGGACCATAGGTCGCCCTCCCAGCCGGTGGCCGGGACGGTGTCCATATGCCCTGAGAGGCCGAAGCCGCCCGGCGGGCCGCGATGGGCGACCAGCGCGCGCTTCGCCACCCCCGCGACATCGGTATAGTCGATCCGCTCGACCTCGAAGCCCGCCAGCTCCGCCTCGATCCGGTCGGCCACGGGAATGTTCGAGAGGTTGCTGCGGCTGTCGATCCGCACCAGCGCCTGGGTGAGTTCGAGAAGTTCTGTGTCCATGCCGGGCAGGCTTGCAGCGGGTGCGGCGCCGCGCAACCCTGCGGCCATGTATCTCGACCCCCGATCCGGCCAGACCTGGCCTCTCGACGTGCCGCGCTGGTGCGGCGATGCGAAACAGCCGCTGCTGCTCACGCCCCTGCCGGGCATCTCGCGCGACGAGATCGACCGGAGCAAGCGCAGCATATGGCGTTACGCCGCGGGTCTTCCCTTCATGCCCAAGGCGCCGATTTCGATGGGCGAGGGCTGCACGCCCATCGTGGAAATGGCCCTGGGCGGCGGCACCGCGCTGCTGAAATGCGAATGGTTCATGCCGACCGGCTCGTTCAAGGATCGTGGCGCCTCGGTCATGCTCTCCCTGCTGCGCGACCAGGGGGTGATGGATGTGCTGGAGGATTCTTCCGGCAATGGCGGCGCCGCGGTCTCGGCCTATGCCGCCGCGGGGGGGATGGCGGCGACCATCATGGTGCCGGCCAGCACGAGCCCCGCGAAAACCGTGCAGTCGCGCGCCGCTGGGGCCGAGATCGTGATGGTCCCCGGCACCCGACAGGATTGCTCCGACGCCGCGGAGCGTGCCGCCGGGGCAGAAAAATTCTACGCCAGCCACAATTGGCACCCCTTCTTCCTGCACGGCACCAAGAGCCTGGCTTATGAGCTGTGGGAGGATGGGCTGCCGGACAACGTCATCGTGCCCTGCGGTGCCGGGTCCAATGTCCTGGGCCTGCATATCGGGTTTTCCGAATTGATGCGCGCTGGGCAGATCACCCAAATGCCGAAGATTTTTGCGGCTCAGCCGGCGAATTGCGGGCCGATCGCGCGCGCCGCGCTGGGCCTGCCCGCGCAGGCGGCGCAGCCGACCATCGCCGAGGGCACTGCCATCGCCCAGCCGTTGCGCGCGGCGGAATGCATCGCCGCGATGCGCGAGAGTGGCGGCGGCGCCGTGCTGTTGGAGGAGAGCGAGATCGCCGAGGCCGCGCTGATGCTGGCCAGCCGCGGCGTCTATGTGGAGCCGACCTGCGCCCAGGCCGCCGCTGCCTTCGGCCGACTCCTCGCCGACGGTCGGATCGCGGCGCGCGAGGCCACAATCGTGGTCCTCACCGGCACCGGGCTGAAGGCCACCCCGCGCTACGCCGAATTGCTGGGGGTTTCGATTTGAATCCGCGCATCGCCCTGCTGGGCTTCTCCATCGAGTGCAACCGCTGGGCGCCGGTGGCGACGCTGCGGGATTTCGAGACCCGCTGCCTGCTGCGCGGCGCCGACATCGTCACCGACGCCCGCTCGGCCTCCCCCGCGGCACTCGGCGAAATGCCCGGCTTCGTCACCACCATGGACGAGGCCGGCCCCTGGAAGCCCTGCCCGATCATGCTGGCCATGGCCGAACCGAACGGTCCGGTGGACCACGCCGTCTTCCAGGGTTTTCTGGCCGAATGGCGCGCGGGGCTGGAAAAGCTGCGCGGCGATTGCGATGGCGCCTTCGCCGTGCTGCACGGCGCCGGGCTGACCACGGAATTGCTGGACCCTGAGGCAGCGTTGCAGGCGCTCGTGCGGGAGATCCTCGGTGATGTCCCCTTCGTCTGCGTCTATGACCTGCACGCCAATATCTCGGCCGAGAATGTCGCGCTGAACGACGCCTTCGTCGGCTACCGCACCAACCCGCATGTCGACATGCGGGCGCGCGGGGCGGAGAGCGCCCACCTCATGCTGCGCCTGCTGGAGGGTGAGAGTTTTGTTCGCGCCCATCGGCGGCTGCCGATCATGGCGCCCACCGTCTCCATGCTCACCGCGCAGGGGCCTTATGCCGAGGTGATCAATCTGGGCCAGGAGCGCGCGGCGGCGGCGCAGAGCATCGCCAATGTCTCGGTCATGGGCGGTTTTGCTTACGGCGACACGCCCTTCAACGGCATGACCATCGTGGTGACGGGTACCAAGCAGCATGTCGCCGATGCCCTGGCCGATGAACTGGCCCAGGCCTGCTGGGAGCGGCGGGACCGTTTTGTCGCCCGGCTGACCTCCATTCCCGATGCGCTGGCGCGGCTGGCCGCAAGCCCGCTGCCGCTGGCCTTCGCCGATGTGGCGGACAATCCGGGGGGTGGCGGCTCGGGCAACACCATGGAGATTTTCCGCGCCTTTTTCGAGGCTGGCGTGGAGCATGCCGCCTTCGGCTGCATCATCGACCCTGCGCTGGCGGCCGAGGCGCATGCTCTGGGCGCGGGGGCCAGCTTCACCGCGCGTTTCAACCGGGCGGGCGGCGATGCCTTCAGCAAGCCCTTCCAGGCCACGGCTTCGGTGCGCGCCCTCTCCGACGGCCAGGTCACCGGCCGGCGCGGGCTCTATGGCGGGGTTGCCATGCAGCTCGGCGCCACGGCCTGGCTGCAGATCGGCGGCATGGCCGTGGTGGTCATCAGCAACCGGGCACAATGCGCCGACCCCGCCTTCTTCGAGCATCTCGGCATCGACCTCTCCGCCATGCGCGCGGTGGTGGTGAAGTCGCGCGGCCATTTCCGTGCCGGCTTCGACGAATTCTTTCCACATGAGCAGGTGGTGGAGGTGGATGGCCCGGGGCTGACCTCACCCATTTTTTCCCGGTTTGACTGGCAGCATATCCCACGCCCCATGCTGCCCCTGGATGCGGAGGCTGTCTGGCGATGATTCTCGATGATCTGCCCACCCCCTGCCTGGTGCTCGACCTGGGAATTCTGAAGCGCAACCTGGCGCATATGCAGGCGGCCATCGCCCGGCATCCCGGCGTGGTGCTGCGGCCGCATATGAAGACCGCAAAAAGCCTGGACGTGGCGGCGCTGGCGGCACCGGGCTTCGGCCCCATCACCGTCTCCACCCTGGCGGAAGCACAATATTTTTTCGATGGCGGCTGGCGCGACCAGATCTATGCCGTGGGCATCACGCCGCAAAAGCTGGACCAGGCCTCGGCGCTGGGCCTGAAGGTCATCACCGATGACGCCGAGGCGGCGGCGGCCATCGTGGCCCATCCCGGCGATATCAGCGCGCTGGTGGAGATCGATGTCGGCGAGGGCCGCGGCGGCGTGGCGCCCGACGAAGCCCTGGCCATCGCCCGCATCCTGGGGCCGAGGCTGGCCGGCATCTTCACCCATGCCGGCCATTCCTATGCCGGCCGATCGGCGGACGATATGCGCCGCATCGCCGAGCAGGAGCGTGCCGGTGCCGCCAATGCCGCGCAGGCGCTGCGCGATGCGGGGATGAGCGTGGACATCGTCTCGCTCGGCTCCTCCCCCACCGCGCTCTATGCTGAATCCCTGGCCGGCATCACCGAGGTGCGCGCCGGCGTCTATATGTTCGGCGACCTGTTCCAGGCCCAGCTCGGCACGCACGGGCTGGACGATATCGCCATGACCGTGCTGGCCAGCGTCATCGGCCGCAAGCCGGCGCGCGGCGCGGTGCTGCTGGACGCCGGCGGGCTGGCGATGAGCAAGGACCGGTCGACCGGCGCCGCGCCGGTGGATTACGGCTTTGGGTTGATGCTGGACATCGACGGCGCGCCCAGCTTCGGCCAGGCGCTGATGACCCGGACGCATCAGGAACATGGCGAGGTCTCGCCCGCGCCCGCCCTGCCCATCGGCGCCAAGGTGCGGGTCGCGCCCAACCACACCTGCATGACCGCCGCCGCGCATCCCTGCTATCATGTGGTGGATGGTGGGCGGGAGGTGATCGCCGTGTGGGATCGGGTGAACGGGTGGTAGACCGCGCATCACGAAGTGATGTCGCGCCGCGGTATCAGAACTGGGCGGCGCTGCGCGCGGCGGAATCCGCCCGCATGCTCGCGGCCTGCACCGCCTGCGGCGCCTGTTTCGAGGCCTGCCCGATGATCGCCTATGTCCCTGCCGCGCAGGGCGTCTCGGCGGCTGACACGGTCCGCGGCGTGCTCGCGCTGATGCAAGGCGGCGAGGGTGACGCCGCGTCACGCGGCTGGGTCGCCGCCTGCACGCGCAGCGCCGTCTGCGTGCCGGCCTGCCCGGAGGCGGTGGACCCCATGCTGCTGCTGCGCCTGGCGAAATTCACCGCGCAGGAAAACGGCACCATCCCGCCGCGCGATGCGAAAGATGCGATGTCGCGCGTAAAGGCCTTCGCCCGGCTGGGCTTTTCCGAGACCGAACAAAAGGAGTGGCTATGACCGACGCCCTGTTCTGGTACGGCTGCAACATGACCCGCCATGCGGAGATCATCCGCCTGGGCACCCGCATGCTGGAGGCGGTGGGCGTGGAAGCCGCCCCCACCGGCGGCCCCTCCGCCTGCTGCGGCAGCCCGAAGGAAAGCACGCCCCGCATCGCCGAGGGCATGGCCAACCGCACCATGAACAGCTTCAATCAGAGCGGCGCCAAACAGGTCATCACCTGGTGCCCGACCTGCCACATGAACCTCGATGACTTCATGGGCGCGACCCAGGGCAAGCAGGCGGAAAGCGCGCATCTCGCCCAGGCGCTGTGGCAGCGGCGGGCGGCGCTGGCGCCGTTGCTGACGCAACGCCTCTCCCACCGCGTGCTGATCGACATGCATGTCGGCAATGGCACGGGGGTGAACGAGGCGGTCCCGGGCCTGCTCCGCCTGATCCCCGGGGTTACGGTGCTGGACCACCCCTACCGCGCGCCGAGCTACATGTGCTTCGGCTTGGCCAGCATCCCCGGCGCCCTGGCCGATGCCAAGGCCAATATGCTGGCGGCGATGGAGGCGACCGGCGCCGATACCCTCGTCACCATCTTCCATTCCTGCCACCGCGAACTGGTCGGCCTGGAACGCACCCACGGTATCCGCGTGCTGAACTGGGTGCATCTGCTGGCCGAGGGCATGGGCCTGCCCTACGAGGATGAATACAAGGCCTGGCGCAACAGCGACGACCCGGAGGCCGCGATCGGCGCCGAGCGCATCGCCGCGGCCGGCGAGGACGCCGTGCGCAAGCTCGTGCTGCCGGAACTGGCGCGGCCGCGCTGAGCCTGTCTTGCCGTCGGCCCTCGCGCGTAGCAACGTGCGAAGCCAAAAATTCGAGGAACGCCTGACCCAATGATCAACAAGATCGTGCAATCCATGGCCGATGCGCTGGCCGGTGTGAAGGACGGCTCGACCGTGCTGATCGGCGGCTTCGGCAAGGTCGGCCAGCCCGACGCGCTGATTGAGGCGCTGATCGAGCAGGGCGCCACCAACCTCACCTGCGTCTGCAACAATGCCGGCACCGGGCGGGCCGGGCTGGCGCGGCTGATGGAACTCGGCCGGGTGCGGAAGATCATCTGCTCCTTCCCGCGCAGCGATGGCTCGGTGGTGTTCGAGGATCTCTACAAGCAGGGCAAGCTGGAGCTGGAGATCGTCCCCCAGGGCACCATGGCCGAGCGCATGCGCGCCGCCGGCGCCGGCGTGCCGGCTTTCTATACCGCCACGTCGCACGGCACGCTGCTGGCCCGCGGCAAGGAGGAGCGCGAGTTCGACGGCAAGATGTATGTCATGGAACGCGCGCTGAAGGGCGATGTGGCGCTGGTGGAGGCCTGGGAAGGCGACCGCTGGGGCAACCTCGCCTATCGCGACAGCGGCCGGAACTTCAACCCGGTGATGGCCATGGCGGCGGAGATGACCATCGCCCAGGTGGCCTATGTGCGTGAACTGGGTGAGATTGATCCGGAGAAGGTGCATACGCCGGGGATCTTTGTGCAGCGGGTGGTGCATTTTGATCGGGGCGCGCCCTGGACCTGAGGGGTATGGGGGAATTCCTTCCCCCATGGTCACAGAGGACGAAATGAAAAATTTTCTCAAACTCGAACTCGCCGAAGCCCGCACCATGATCGCCGGCGCCCTGGCCCGCGCCGCCGAACTCGGCGTGCCGCAGACCTGCTGCATCACCGACGAGGGCGGCTTCCCGCTGGCGCTGGAGCGCATGGATGGCGCCCGCGTCACCGGCCCGCAGATCGCCTGGAACAAGGCCTTCACCGCCGCCGGCCATCGCCGCTCCACCCATCTCTTCAACACGCCCCCCAATGGCCCCGCACTGCCGGGCAATGAGGCCTTCGGCATCCAGTGGAGTTTCGAGGGCAAATTCGCCGTCTTCGTCGGTGGTTTCCCGATCGTGGTGGACGGCCAGGTGGTGGGCGGCATCGGCCTGTCCGGCGGCAATGGCGAGCAGGATATCGCCTGTGGCGTGGCCGGGCTGGCGGCGCTGGCCGCGCTCGGCCACGCGGTGCTGGTTCAGACCGACATCAAACTTTAGGCGTCCAGGAAATCGCCGCGTCGCCATTGACGAAAGTCTGGCAGGCCATCCGCCAGCCCGCGGCGAAATCCTCCGGCGTCAGATGCTTGCGCTCCTTCGCCGTCACCGCGGAGGCGTGTTCCAGCCCCGCATCGAAACGGCATTTGCAGGTGCCGCAGAGCCCGCCGCCGCATTTGAAGGGAATGCCGCCCTTCTCGCGGATCGAGCTGCGCAGCAGGCTGGCGCCGGCCGGCGCCGTGGCCACCACCCCGCTGGTGACGAAGCGCAGCGTGATGCGCGCAACCTCAGGCTCCTCGCTCATGCCCGCGCGAGCACCGCTTGCTGGCTGCCGAAACGGGTGAGCTGGGCGAGTTCCGCGCGTGCCGCCTCGACAGAGGAAAACCGCGGCAGGAATTTGCTCGGCACCAGATTGAGGATAGGCGACGCCGCCTCATCCACCACCCGCAGCTTGGTCTCATGCGCCAGCTCGGCGATGACGAAATGCGCCCGTAGCCTGCCATGGGCATGGAAATCATAGGCCTCCACAGGCAGCAGCCCGGGCGAGAGCTCGGTGCGGAACTGGCCTGGCTTGCTGGTGAGGATCACATACTCGGTCATGCCTGCTCCAGCGTGATGTCATGGCTGAGCCAGAGCTGGCACATCAGGCGGAACCCTTCGCCAAGACGGTCACCCAGCACTTTTTCTTCCTTCCAGTTCGGCGCGGGCAGGGCATCGGCACCCGCCAATACGCGGCTGGCGCATTTGCCGCATTTGCCCATGCCGCAACCATAGCTGAGATGCGGGAAGGGATATTTCTTCACCCCCGCCCGCACCACCAGGTTGCTGTTATCCGGCACCTCATCGGCGAAGACGGCGCCGCCCTTGTGGAAGGTAACCTTCACGCCGCCTGGGCGAGCCGCTGCTCGACATAATCGCGATACAGCGCGTTGGTGTAGAGCAGCCGCATCTGCGCGCCGATCTCGCAGATCTTCAGGCATTTCTGCTGGAGTTCGACGGTCGTCGCGTGTTCCAGCACGATCTGGTAGCCGCGTTCGCCATGGATTTCGTCGCTGACGATGTGCAGGTCGAAGAACTCCACCTCCTCATCAGAGAAACCGTATTTGTCGCGCAAGGTCGGGGTCTGCTTGCGGTAGATGCTGGGCACCTGTGATTCGAGGCCGACGACCAGGGCGGCCACGGCCACGATCGGGTCCTCACGCATCGCCACCGCATAGCACCAGGCCTGCAACCCGCGGGTGGTGGGGGACATGTTGTCGGGGTTGGTCACGCGTTCGCGGGTGGTGCCGCAGGCCTCGGCGAAGCGGATCAGCAGGTCGGTGTGCCGGTCGCCGCCGATCTCCTCCTCATACATGTTGGCGAGGAGAAAATCCTTAGCTTCGGTCATCTGCGCGGGCATGCGGGCATAGACATAGCCGAGGTAGTCGGCGAAGGGGCCGACATAGTGATAGTGGTTCTCCGCCCAGCGGCAGAGATGCTCGCGGCTCAACGTGCCGTTCGCCCAGGCAATCGAGAAGGGCGAAGCCGTCGCCGCCTTTCCCTTGATCGCGTTTTCCAGCGCGGTCCGAAATTCCTCGTGGTTCATCAGTTCGGGCATGCGGGCTCTCCTGGGTTGCGGGGCGCCAGCGTCCATCCTGCGCCGCCGCGCGTCAATCGGATTTGTCACATGCAAGCTGGACCTGCGGCCCGGCCCGTCCTAGGTTTTGCGAAAGCCAAGGAGGATTTCCCATGCCCTTCAACCGTGACCAGATGGCCGCCCGCGCCGCCGATGACATTCCCGAGGGCTGGGTGGTCAATCTCGGCGTCGGCATGCCCACCAATGTCTCCAACAAGGTGCCGCTGGAGCGTGAGGTGATATTCCAGTCGGAGAATGGCGTGCTCGGCATCGGCCCCGCACCCGCGCCCGGCCATGAAAACCCCTGGCTGATCAATGCCGGCAAGGGGCTGATCACGCTGCGGCCTGGCGGCTCCTTCTGCCACCATGCCGACAGCTTCGCGATGATCCGCGGCGGGCATATCGACCTGTGCGTGCTCGGCGGCTTCGAGGTGGCCGAGAATGGCGACCTGGCGAATTGGGCGACCAGCGAGAATGACACCGCGCCCGCCGTGGGCGGCGCCATGGATCTGGGCGCCGGCGCCAAGCGGCTGTGGGTGCTGATGGACCACACCACCAAGGATGGCCGGCCGAAGCTGGTCGAGGCCTGCGGCTATCCGCTGACCGCACTCGGCACGGTGAACCGGGTCTATACCAATCTCGGCGTCTTCGATGTGGAGCGCGGCCTGGGATTTGTCGTGCGCGAACTGGCGCCGGGCGTGAGTTTTGAGGAAGCACAGGACAAATCCGCCGCCCGCCTGCATCGCCCGTCGTGAGCAGCGCCGCTGGCATCGCGCCCTTCTCGGACGACCAGGCGGAGAGCACCCGCATGGTGCGCGACAGCGCCGCGGGCATTGCCGATGGCATGGCCCGCGCGCGCGCGCTGCGTTTCACCATGCCCGGGTTTTCCGCCGAGGTGTGGAAGCAGATGGGCGAGCTGGGCTGGATCGGGCTGGCCGTGCCCGAGGCCGCCGGCGGCTCGGGCCTTGGCATGGCCGAGATGTGCGCGCTCTGCGAGGAACTCGGCCGGGCGCTCGCGCCCGAACCGCTGATCGGCGGCGCCCTCTCTGCCGCACTTCTGGCCGAGGCGGGCGAGACGGCGATTCTTGAAAAACTTCTGGCCGGCGAGGCGGTGGTGCTGACGGCCTGGCAGGACCGCGCCAATACCCTCACCCCCTGCGTGACTGCCGAGACACCGCGGCGCTTCATCCCGATGGGCGCGGGTGCCACGCATTTTCTCCTCCCCGTGGGCGATGGCCTGCAGCTGGTGGAAGCGGCGGCCTGCGAAACCACCCATGAGGCCACGCATGATGGCGGCCATCTGACCACGCTGCGGGCCCCCGCCGGGCCGGTGGTGGGTCGGGCGGCCCTGGCGCCGGCGCTGGATCGCGCGGCGCTGGCCACCGCCGCCTATTTGCTCGGTGGGATGGAGGCCGGCTTCGCCCTGACGCTGGACTACCTGCAGACGCGCCAGCAGTTCGGCAAGATCATCGGCACCTTCCAGGCGCTGCAGCACAAGGCCGCCGACACCAAGATGCAGGTGGCGCTGACCCGCGCCGCGGTCGAACAGGCGGCGGCGGCGCTCGATGCCGGTGTCGTGGGCGATGAGGCGGCGGCGCTGGTGTCCCGCGCCAAGGCGCGGGCGTCGGAGGCTTCGATGCTGGTGGGCCAGGCCTGCGTCCAGCTCTCGGGCGGCATCGGCTACACGGATCAATACGATGTCGGCCTGTATTTGCGAAAGGCCATGGTGCTGGCGCCGATCTTCGGTGGCGCAGCACTCCACCGCGCCCGCTTCATGGCGCTGAGCCCCGAAACGGAGGATTCGTGATGGATATGCCCGTGATGCGCGTGGTGGCCGAGCGCCAAGGCGATGTGCTGGTGCTGACCATGGATTATCCGGCGCGGCGCAACGCGCTGGCCATGCCGCTGCGCAAGCAATTGGAGGATGCGCTGGAAGCCGCGTCCGATGACGGGACCCGCGCGGTGGTATTGACCGGGGCGGGCGGGCATTTTTGTTCCGGCGGCGACATCTCGGGGATGGATGTGAAGGGGCCTTTCGACGGGCGCGAGCGCATGCGCCGCACCCATCGGCTGATCAACCTGATGGCCTTCGGGAACCTGCCCATCGTGGCGGCGGTGGAGGGGTTTTGCGTGGGCGCGGGCCTGTCGATGGCCTGCATCTCTGACACCATCGTCGCCGCGGAAACGGCCAAGCTGGGCGCGGGCTTCGGCAAGATCGGCCTGATGGCCGATCTTGGCCTGCCGCATACCCTGCCGCATCGCGTGGGGCCGGCGAAGGCGCGGCAGATTCTTCTGTATCACAAGCAGTATACCGCCACCGAAGCCGTCGCGATGGACCTCGTCGATGAGGTGGTGCCCGAGGGTCAGGCGCTGGCCGTGGCGCTGGAACGGGCGCAGTTCCTCGCCAAGCAGGCGCCGGCGCCCATGGCGCTGACCCGCCAGATGCTGGCCACCGGCCTGCACGAGGCGCTGGAGACCGAGCGGCATTTCCAGGCCGCGCTGTTCACCACCGCCGATTTCCACGAGGGCCGCGCCGCCTTCCTGGAAAAACGCCAACCCGTCTTCAAGGGGGCCTAGAGACATGAACGCTGTCGTGGGCGTGGAGCCTGAGAATCTCGACCTGCTGGATGACGAGACGTTCCGCACGGTGGTCCGCCGCTGGATCGAAAGCGCCTATCCCGCCGAGCTGCGCAACCCCCCCAAGCGGCTGCATTGGGAGGAGAACCGCCCCTGGTATTTCAAGCTGGCCGAGAAGGGCTGGCTTTGCCCGGGCTGGCCGCGGGAATTCGGCGGCCTTGGCCTCGGCCCCACCAAGCAGATCATCTTTACCGAAGAGCTTGAGCGCCACGGCTGCGCCCGCTGCAACGACCACGGCATCATCATGCTGGGGCCGCTGGTCATCAAATACGGTACGGATGCGCAGAAGGCGGACTTCCTGCCAAAAATCCTGAGCGGCGAGCACATCTGGTGCCAGGGCTATTCCGAGCCGAATTCCGGTTCCGACCTGGCATCGTTGCGCACCTCGGCCGTGCCGGATGGCGATGACTACGTGGTGAATGGCCAAAAAATCTGGACCACGCTGGCGCAGGACGCCAACTGGATTTTCCTGCTGGTTCGCACCGACGCGACGGCGAAGAAGCAGGAGGGTATTTCCTTCCTGCTGGTGGACATGAACACGCCGGGCATCACCGTGCGGCCGATCATCAACCTCGAAATGCACGACGAGTTCTGCGAGGTGTTTTTCGACAATGTCCGGGTGCCGAAAGCGAACCTGGTCGGCCAGCTCAACAAGGGCTGGGACATGGCCAAGGCGCTGCTCTCCTTCGAGCGGATCTATCTCGGCTCGCCCCGCCAATCCGCCTATGCCCTGACCCGGTTGAAGCAACTGGCTGAGCGGATGGGCGTCTGGGAGGATCCCAACTTCGCCGCGACCTACGCGAAGCACCGTTGCGACCTGGAGGACCTCAAGGCGCTCTACAGCCGCTATGTCGAGGTGCTCAAGCGCGGTCAGCCGCTCGGGGCCGATGTCTCGCAGCTCAAGATCATCCAGTCCGAGCTGTTCCAGCGCATCACCGAGACGATGTTGGAAGTGGCGGGCGAATCCGCGGGGCTGATGGAGCCGATGGAAGGCAACCGCAACCTCAACCCCGCCGGGCAATACATCCAGGCCCGCCCGGCCTCGATCTATGGCGGGACCAACGAGATCCAGCGGAACATCATCGCCAAGAACGTGCTGGCGCTGCCGTGACACGCTGGGTTGTGTTTCTTCCCCCGGCCGAGGGGGCGCCGGGCATGCTGCCGCATGGCGTGGGTTTTGGTGCGCTGCTGGATGGCGACACGGTGCAGCCATATCAGGGCGATATCTTTGCAACCCCCACGCCCATCGGCCGGCCCCTGCCGCTCGCCTCGCTCACCCTGGTCTCGCCCGTGCGGCCCCGCCACTTCATCGGGTTGTGGAACAATTTTTTCGCGTTGGCGGAGAAGCAGGGCAATGCCATCCCTGAATTCCCGCTGTATTTTCTGAAATCGCCCGGCAGCATTGTGGGCCCCGAGGCCACCATCACCCCGCCGGAACACTACACCGGCAAGACGCTCTATGAGGGTGAGCTCGGCATCGTCATCGGCCCCAACCAGAGCATCTTCGGCTACACCTGCGTGAACGACGTGACCGCGCTCGACACCCTCAACGCCGACGCCTCCTTCCCGCAATGGGCGCGGGCGAAAAGCCCGAAAAGCTTCGGCCCGGTCGGTCCGGTGATCGCCACCGATATCGACCTCGCCACCGCCGAGGTCACCGTCGCCCTCAACGGCCGGGTGCGGCAAAAATACGCGCTGGCCGACATGATTTTCCCGCCCGCCCGCATCGTCGAGCTGATCGGCGCCGAGGTCGCGCTGGAACCCGGCGACGTCATCGCCTGCGGCACCTCGCTGGGCGCGCTGCCGATGCGGCCGGGGATGGTGGTGGAGGTGACGATCGACGGCATCGGCACGCTGCGCAACACCATGGGCAGCAACACCAACGCGGGGGGCGAATAGCGCGGCGCCGCGCCCTGTCCTAACCTGCCCCGCAGCCTGCCTGCCCGCGCAGCCTAAAGGATCCCGCCCGTGACCGAGCTCTACGCCCTCTCCGCCACCGAAATCGCCGCCCGCGTGGCAGCGAAAACCCTCTCCGCCCGCGAGGCGACCGAGGCCGCGCTGGCCCGGATGGATGCGGTGAACCCCGCCATCAACGCCGTCGTCACGCCCCTGCATGAGGAGGCGCGCGCGGCCGCCGATGCCGTGGATGCCGCCATCGCCCGCGGCGAGAAACCCGGCATCCTGGCCGGCGTGCCGGTGACGGTGAAGGTCAATGCCGACCAGGCGGGGCATGCGACCACCAACGGGTTGGTCATCCAGAAGGACCACATGGCCGAGATCGACAATCCGGTCATCGCCAACCTGAAGAAGGCCGGCGCGATCATCATCGGCCGCACCAACACGCCGGCCTTCTCGCTGCGCTGGTTCACCTCCAACAACCTCCACGGCCTGACGAAGAATCCCTGGAACCCGGCCATCACCCCCGGCGGTTCCTCGGGCGGCGCGGCGGCGGCCACGGCGGCGGGCATCGGCGCGGTGGGGCATGGCACGGATATCGGCGGTTCAGTGCGCTACCCAGCCTATGCCTGCGGCATTCATGGCATCCGCCCTACGCTGGGCCGGGTGCCGGCCTGGAACCCCTCGCTGCCCGAGCGCGATATCGGCGCCCAGCTGATGGCCGTCAGCGGCCCGCTGGCGCGCAGCATCGCCGATCTCCGGCTCTCGCTGGAGGCGATGAGCGCGCCCGATATCCGCGATCCCTGGTACACCCCGGTGCCGCTGGTCGGCCCCGCAGCACCCAGGCGCGCCGCGCTGTGCATCCGGCCCGCCGGCATGAAGGTGGTGCCCGAGGTGGAGGCCGCGCTGCGCGGCGCCGCCCGCAGGCTGCAGGAGGCCGGCTATACCGTGGTGGAGGTTGATGACCTGCCGCCGCTGCGCGAGCCCGCCCGGCTGCAGTCCCAGCTCTGGTTGACCAGCCTGCCGCGCGGCGGCCTGGCCATGGCCGAGCGCGAGGGCGAGGCCGCCTCGCTGGCCGTCTATACGCATATGCAGAAGCTGACCGAGGCTGCGGATTTCCACGGCTTCCAGGATGCGCTCACCGCGCGCTCGGGCTTCCTGCGGCAATGGATGATGTTCTTCGAGAAATACCCCGTGGTGATCTGCCCGGTCTCCGGCGAATTGCCCTTCGCCGACCAGCTCGACACCCAGGGCTTCGAGGCCTTCAAGGCGGTGCTGGAGGCGCAGTTGACGCAGGTGGGCCTGCCCCTGATGGGCCTGCCGGGGTTGACCGTTTCGACCGGCATGGTCGGTCGCGTGCCCGTCGGCGTGCAGCTGCTGGCCGGCCGCTTCCGGGAGGACCTTCTGTTCGAGGCCGGCGCTGCCATCGAGGCGGGAGGCGTGCCGCATACCCCGGTGGACCCGGCGTGATGCGTGCGTTGTGGCTGCCGCTACCGCTGCTGGCGGCCTGTGCAACACCGGGGCCGGAGCGCGCCTGCGCCGGCGCCTTCACCCTGACCAACCAAAGCGGTCGGGAGATCGAACAGCTCTATGCCGGCGGCCAGCAGGACCTGCTGGAGCCCGGCACTATGCCCAGCGGCGGCCAGCGCAGCTTCTATGCCGCCAATCCCGGGGCGGCGCGGTTGCGCGTGGTCTTCACCGATGGCCGGGCGGCGGAGCTGGGGCCGGTTGATCTCTGCGGTTTGCCGCGGGTGGTGATCAATTCGGCCGGTATTTCGGCCAACCCGCCGTGAAGCCGGTATTTGTGGCACGAACATTGCTCACCCGTTAGTCATTGCGGGAGTTCCAGGAGGGCCTGGAGGTCTTTTGCCTCTCAAACAGGCAGAAGGGGTTCCCGATAGCGACACCGGAATGCATCCATGAACCGCCGCCAATTTCTTGCCGCCACCGCAGCCACCGGGCTGGCAACGCCCGCCCTGGCCCAATCCGGCGCCTGGCCGACCCGCGGTTCCATCCGCCTGGTCGCGCAGTTTCCCCCTGGCGGGCTGGTGGACACCATCTCCCGCCTCATGGCGCCGGCGCTGGCCTCGGCGCTGGGCCAGACCGTGCTGGTGGAAAACCGCGCCGGCGCCGGCGGCGTGATCGGCACTGACTTCGTCGCCAAGCAGCCGGCCGATGGCTACACCCTGCTGGTCAGCCATGCCTCCGTGCATGTCTTCTCGACCGCGACGCTGCCGACCCTGCCCTTCGACCCGATCACCGACTTCACCCATATGGTGCAGCTGGTCGAGGCGCCGAACGTGCTGCTGGTCCGCGCCGACAGCCCCTATCGCACGCTGGAGCAATACATCACCGCGGCACGCACCCGCCCGGTGCGTTTCGGCTCATCGGGCATCGGCTCGGCGCCGCATCTGCTGGGCGCCATGCTGAGCGGTGAGGCGCGCGCGCCGAACCTGGATCATGTGCCCTATCGCGGCAGCGCGCCGGCGCTTCAGGACCTGATGGGTGGGGTGATCGAAAGCTTCATCGACCCCATCACCACCAATGTGGCGACGATGCGCGATGGCACGCTGCGCTGCCTCGGCGTGTCCACCGCGGCCCGCCTGCCGGCCTTCCCCAATGTGCCGACCTTTGCCGAACAGGGCTTCCCGCGCCTGACCTCGGCGCAGTGGCTCGGCCTCTCCGCGCCCAAGGGGCTGCCCACCCCGATCACCGAGCGTCTGACCGCCATCGTGCCGGACATTCTGAAGCAGACCACGCTGGCCGCCCGCTTCGAGGACCTCCAGACCATGCCGCGCAACCCGCCGCTGACCGGCGGCGCCTTCGTGGCCCAGATCCAGCGCGAGATCACCGAATGGACCGCCGTCGCCCGGCAGTTCAACATCTCGGTGTCGTAAGCCATGGATATCGGCGTCTTCATCCCCATCAACAACAATGGCTGGCTGATTTCGGAGAATGCTCCGCAATACATGCCCAGCTTCGAGCTCAACAAGCAGGTCGTGCAGAAGGCGGAAGCCTGCGGCATGGATTTCGCCCTGAGCATGATCAAGCTGCATGGTTTCGGCGGCAAGACCGAGTTTTGGGACCATGGGCTGGAGAGCTTTACCCTGATGGCGGGTCTGGCCGCCGTCACCTCGAAGATCAGGCTTTTCGCCTCGACGGCAGTGCTCACGCTGCCGCCGGCGATGGTCGCCCGCATGGCCGTGACCATCGACAATATCTCCGGCGGCCGCTTCGGCATCAACATCGTCTCAGGCTGGCACAAGGTGGAATACAGCCAGATGGGGCTCTGGCCCGGCGACGAGCATTTCGGCAAGCGCTACGATTACTCCACGGAATACGTCACCATCCTGAAGGAACTCTGGGAAACTGGGGAAAGCGACTTCAAGGGCGAGTATTTCCAGATGGACAAGTGCAAGCTGAGCCCGGCGCCGAGCAAGCCGATTCCCATTGTCTCGGCCGGGCAGTCCGACCGCGGCATGGGTTTTGGCGCCACCTATTGCGACTATAATTTCTGCCTGGGCGAGGGGGTGAACGACCCGCAGAAATGCGCCGATGTGCCAGCGCGGGTGCTCAAGCATGCCCAGGCCACGGGCCGCGATGTCGGTGCGTATATGCTGTACATGGTGATCCCGGCCGAGACGGATGAGGCGGCGATGGCCAAGTGGGACAGCTATGAGAAGGGCGCGGATCGCGCGGCCTTGCAGCACCTGCTGGGCCATGCCGCGCAGGATGTGAACACCGAGGCGACCTCGATGGCCGCCGCGGTGCAGCGCAACCCCTCGCCCATCAACTTCAACATGGGCACCATCGTGGGCAGCTACGCGACTTGTGCCAGGCTGCTCGACGAAGTCGCGGCGATGCCTGGCGTGGCCGGCATCATGCTGTGCTTCGATGATTTTGTTGTGGGGATGGATGCCTATGCGGAGAAAATCCAGCCGCTGATGCAATGCCGGCAGGACAGGTTGGCCGAGGCGGCGTGATGCCGGCTGGGTTTGGAGCCGTTTCACCGACAGTGAAGACGGTGAAACGGCTCCAGCCGATTGTTTCCGCACGTTTTCGGAAACGCCTTGCGAAGCCGCAAGGCTTCAAAACGGTTTAGCCCAGCATGCTCACATGCGCGGCCACGACCTTCCAGCCCTCCGGCATGCGAACCCAGCTCTGGCTCTGCCGGCCTTTGCGGCCATCGGCCAGCAGCACATATTCCGTGTTGGCCACGGCGAAGTCGCGGCCGAAGGTGGTGATGCGGGTATTCTCAAGCCGGCGCGCCCGCGAGGCATGTTGCGCCGGCGTGCGCGCGGCGCGGAAGGCTGCGATCTCGGCATGGCTGCGCAGATTTTCGCCAATGCCGTAGCGCAGGGTGAGGTCGCTCTCCCAGAAGCTGTCATTGAGCACGGCCACATCATTCTCGGCCAGGCCATTGTCATAGCGTTCGAAAGCGGCGGTGACCTCGGCCAGGACTTCAGGGATGTTGAGAGCGTGCATCATTGGCCTCGGCGGATGGGTTTGGTGGGTGCCATGCTGTCTCAAGCCGAAGCCCGCGGCAAATCATGGCTTGTCGGGTTGCGCGGGGCCGCCATCCCCTGGCCGCAGGACGCGGTGAGGGACACCATCCGCGGACGCCGCCGCCTCACCCCCAGCGCGAGGGCGGCGCCCGCAGGCCGAGATTTTCCCGCAGCGTCGCGCCTTCATAAGCGGTGCGAAAAATACCCCGCCGCTGCAATTCGGGAATCACCTGTTCGCTGAATTCCACGAAGGGGCCGGGATAGTAGTTGCAGATCACATTGAAGCCATCCGCGCCGCCCTTCACCAGCCATTCCTCCATCTCATCGGCGATGTATTCCGCGGTCCCGACCAGCACCCGGTGGCCTTGTGCGGCGGAGACCGAGCGCGCGGTCTGGATCAGGCTGAGATTGCCCTTGCGCGCCATGTCCATGATCAGCTTCTGACGTGACTTGGCGGAATTGGCCTCGGGCAGATCAGGCATCGGCCCATGCAGCGGATAGCTGAAGATGTCGATGCCGCGGGTGAAGCGGGCGAGTGCCGCCAGCGCCACCTCGTCGGGCAGCAGGGATTGCAGATATTCGTATTTCTCCTGCGCCTCGGCCATGGTGCGGCCCAGCACGGGGGTGATCCCGGGCATGATCTTGACGTCGTCGGGCGTGCGGCCGAAGCGCGCGGTGCGGCCCTTCACATCGGCGTAGAATTCCTGCGCCGCGGCCAGCTCGGTCTGCGCGGTGAAAACCAAATCCGCGGTGCGCGCGGCCAGTTCGCGGCCGGGCTCGGAGGAACCGGCCTGCGCCACGATCGGCCGCCCCTGCGGCGTGCGGCTGACATTGAGCGGCCCGCGCACGGAGAAATGCGGCCCGCGATGGTCGAGGAACTTCATCTTGTCGATGTCGAACCACACGCCGCTTTCCTTGTCGCGCAGGAAGGCATCCTCCGCCCAGCTGTCCCACAGGCCGTTGACCACCTCGTAGAACTCGATGGCGCGCTCGTAGCGCGCGGCGTGGTCGACATGGGTGTCGAGCGAGAAATTGCCGGCCTCGTCCTCGATCTGGCTGGTCACCAGGTTCCAGCCGGCGCGGCCATTGCTGATGTGGTCGATGGTCGCGAAGCGGCGGGCGATATTGTACGGCTCGTTGAAGGTGGTGGTTGCCGTCGCAATCAAGCCGATGCGCGAGGTGCCGACGGCGAGCGCGGCCAGCGTGGCCGTCGGCTCCAGCTTGACGATGCGCGAGAGGCGGGTGCGCGTCATGTCGCCCGCCTTCAGCGCGTCGGAGCCGGCGACGGCGACGGTGTCCTGGAAGAAGATGCAGTCATAGAGCGCCGCCTCGGCCATCTGCGCGAGGCGCATGTACCAGCCGAAATCCATGTCGCATTCCACCGCGGCATCGGGGTGGCGCCAGCCCGCCAGGTGGTTGCCGGGCACGCTGAGGAAGGCGCCGAGTTTGAGTTGCGGCCTGCTGCTCGCCATGGGTGATTCCTGCCCTGTTCAGCGGCGGCGAATGCCGGTCGCCATCGTGTATTGGTCACCGCGCGGCAGCAACGTCAGCCCGCGCGCCATGCCCCAGCCCGAGCGCACGAAGAAGACCGGCACCACTGCCGCCTCCTCCATCACCCGCCCGATGACGCGGCGCACCAGCGCCTCGCGCGTCGTGTCGTCCATCGCCTGCTCGGCCTCGGTCAGCAGCCCGTCCAGCACCGCGTCGGAATAGCGGCCCCGATTGGCCGGGCCGTGGCCGAGCACAGGGTTCCATGTCCGCAGCATGTTGCTCACCCCCTCCAGCGCCACGCCGGTGGTGGAGGCGAACATGTTGAAGGAGACGGAGAAATCCGACTCGCCATTGGTGCCGCGATTGGCGCGCCGGAAAAACACCGGCACCGGCAGCGCCTCCACCTCGGTGCGGATGCCGATGGTGGTCAGCATCTGGCCGATGGCCTGGCAGCTGCGGGCATCGCCGGCGAAGCGGTCGGCGGTGCAATGGATGGTCAGGCCGAAGCCATTGGGATAGCCCGCCTCGGCCAGCAGCCGGCGCGCCAGCGCGGGGTCGAAGCGCGGTACGCCCAGGGCGGGGTCATGCCCGATGAAGCCCGCGGGGGCGATTTGGCCCGAGGGTTCGGCACCGCCCTCCATCACCCGTTCGGCCAGGGCCGCGCGGTTGATGGCATGCGACAGGGCAAGGCGCACGCGGCGGTCGCGCAGCGGGTTGCGGTCCAGCGGCTGGCCGTCGGCGGCGGTGACGAAGGGCGAACGCTCGCGCCCGCTGTCGATGAACATGTAGAGGTTGAAGGCCGAGGTCGCGTTCAGCAACTGGCTGCGCGGGTCGCTCCGCACGCGCTGGTAAAGGCCTGGTGGCACCGCATCCACCACATCCACATCGCCGGCCAGCAGGGCCGAGACCCGGGCACTGTCATTGGGGATGAAACGGAACTGCACGCGCTGCCAGGGCTCGGGCGGCGCCCAATGCCGCTCGGCGCGCTCCAGCACCACATCGGCGCCGGGGGTGAAGCGGACCCAGCGATAGGGCCCGGTGCCGATGGCGGCGCGGCCGCCGTTGAAATCGGCCTCGGTCGCACCCTCCGCCGCTGCCGCCGAGACCACCATGACGGAGGCGAGGTTGCTCGGCAGGGTCGGCGCCGGCGCATGGGTGCGGATGCGAATGGTCCGCGCATCCACCGCCTCCACGGCCGCCACCGCGCGCAGCAGCGAGGCATAGGTGCGCAGACCCGTGGCCGCCGCGGCGCGGCGGATGGAAAAGGCCACATCCTCGGCCGAAAGCGGCGTGCCGTTGTGGAAGGCGATATCCGGCCGCAGCCGGAACTCCCACAGCGTGGGCTCCACCACGCGCCAGGATTCGGCGAGGCCCGGCACGGGTTGCAGGTTCGCATCCTGGAACACCAGGCTTTCATAGACATGCATCTGCACATTGCGGTTCGGGCTGTAGCTCTGATGCGGGTCGGAGCCATCGACCGCCGCCTTCATGCCGATGCGCAGGGTTTGCGCCATGGCCGGCAGGGCCAGCAGCAGGGCTGCGAGGGTGAGTGCCGCGACCCTCATTGCGCGGCACGTCCCAGCCGCGCGGCGATGCCGGCCCGCCGCGCCGCTTCGGCCGGGTGCTCAGGCCATGCCAGGCCGAGGTTTTCCCGCAGCGTCGGGCCCTCATAGGCGGTGCGATACAGGCCACGTCGCTGCATCTCGGGCACCACCATATCGACCACATCCTCCAACCCGCCGGGCAGCCAGGGCGGCAGGATGTTGAAGCCATCCGCCGCGCCGTTGTGAAACCACTCCTCCATCGCGTCGACGATATCGGAGGCCGTGCCGACCACGCTGCGATGGCCATTGCCACCGGCCACCGAGAGGTAGAGCTGGCGGATGGTGAGATTGCCGCGCTCCGCCATCTCCAAGAAAATCTGGCCGCGGCTGTGCTGCCGGTCATTGCCCCGCCGCGGCACCGGCCCATCGAGCGGATAATCCGACAGATCGCCCAGATAATTCGCCAGCGCGCCCAGGCCCACCACCGGCTGCACCAGCTCCTGCAGCAACCCGTAGCGGTCCGCCGCCTCCTGCCGGGTGCGGCCGGGCACCGCCATCAGCCCGGGCATGATCAGCAGGGATTCCGGCGCACGGCCATAGGCCGCCATGCGGCCCTTCACATCGGTGTAATAGGCGCGGGCGTCATCCAGCGTCTGCGCCGCGGCATAGACGACATCGGCGGTGGCGGCGGCCAGCTCGCGGCCCTCGGCCGAGGCGCCGGCCTGCACGATGATCGGCCTTCCCTGCGGCGTGCGCGCCACGTTCAGCGGGCCGCCGACACGGAAGTGCTCGCCACGATGGTTCAGCACATGCAGCTTGTCGGGGTCGTAGTTCAGGCCGGATGCCTTGTCGCGAATGAAGGCGTCATCCTCCCAGCTGTCCCACAGCCCGCGCACCACCTCGACGAATTCCCGGGCGCGGTGGTAGCGGTCGGACTTGTCCGGGGCGCCGTCGAGGTTGAAGTTGCGTGCCTCCATATCGGTCGCACTGGTGACCACGTTCCACCCCGCCCGGCCGCCGCTGATATGGTCGAGCGAGGCGAATTTCCGTGCCACGTGATAGGGCTCGTTGTAGGTGGTGGAGGCGGTGGCGACGAGGCCGACCCGACTGGTCACCATGGCCAGCGCCGAGAGCAGCGTCAGCGGTTCGAACTGCACATTCTTGCTGGTGCGGCTGAGCGCGCCGGGTGGTTCGTCATTGAAGCGGATGCCCACGCCATCGGCGAGGAAGCCCATGTCGAAGAGCCCGCGCTCGGCGGCCTGGATCACCCGCACGGCATGGCTGAGTTCCATATTGCCGCCGGCCGAGGCCTCGGGGTGGCGCCATCCCGCGAGGTGATAGCCCATGCCGATCATGGACACGCCGAGCTTGATCTGCCGTCCCGCCATCACCCAGGCCTCCGCAACACCTCAGCCTAGGCCCGGTGTTTTCGGCGGCACAAGCCGTGGGCTCAGCGCCAGGCGGCCAGCGCCTCCGCGATCGCCACCCGCGCTGCCTGCAATCCGTGCAGAATACGGTTGCGGGCGCGCAGCGCATCAACCGCCGCGAATTTTTCGGCGTCCGAGGCCGGCGCCGTGGCCGCGAGCGCGCGCAAGGGCTGCAGACAGGGCCAGGCCGGCACCGGCAGGGCATGCGGGTGCACGAAGCGGTCGCCCTCAGTATAGTCCAGCGGCACCAGCGCGCGGGAGACGCGCATCAGCGCGGCGTTGGCGGCGGCCGCGTCGGCGGGTGCCGCGCGGCCGGCCAGCGCCGCCGCCGCGGCGCGCAGTTCGGTCACGGCAACAACGAGCGGCTCGATCGGGAAGCGCCCGGCCAGCGGCGCACGCAGCGCCTCCAACTCGCCCAGCAGCGCGGCGGCGGTGGTGCCGTGGTCCAGCGGCAGGACCGCATCGCTCAGCAGGCGCCAGACGGCATGGCCCAGCACCCGCGTGTCGCGCACGAGGTTGGCTTCGTCCACCCGGTCGATCAGGTCCTGTGGCGTGTGCCACCACCAGCCCAGCGCGTTGCGGGCCTGGGCGTGGCTGCTGGGCTGCTCGCTGATGACGCCGAACATCGAGGGCACGCCGATGCCGACAAAACTGTCATCGCTGCTGCGCGCCTTGCGCTTGCCCTGGTAGGCCCCGTTGCTATGGGCGGTCACCGCCTCGGCCGCCAGGGCGTGGAGTTCCGTCATGGCGGCGGTATGCGCCAGCACGGTGGCGCCCGCGCCGCCCAGGCTGTCCACATTCACATGCGCGGCGCAGCGGCGGTCCAGCTCCGCCCAATGCGTATCGGCATACCAGGCGCTGCCGGAATAGCGGCCATGCGAATGGCCGGACCAGAAGCACAGCCGCAGCCCGCGCTGCCATCGGTCGCGATGCTGCGCGGCAAGTCGGGCCACCTCCATCATCCCGGCATTGGCCGAGCCATTATCCATCACGCCGAAATACCAGGTGTCGTGATGGCCGGAGACCAGGATGAAGGGCCCGTCCGCGCCCTGCGGGCCATCGAGCTCTGCGACCAGGATGGGTGTCTTGCGCCAGCCGGTATCGACCTCGGCCCGCAACGTGACCTGGGGTTTTTCGCCCGCCGCCAGCGCCTCGCGCAGCGCGCCGCCATCGGCCTGGGCAATGGTGCAGACCACGACATCGGGCAGCCCGTCCAGCGTGCCGGTACCGGGGCTGCCCCAGACCGGGGAGATGCACATCTCGTGCAGATGCGCGTGGTGGCTGACCTGCAGCAGGCCCGCCGCGCCCGCCCGGGTGGCGCGCTGCGCCGTGGCCGGCGTGGCCATGCCCTCCAGCAGCAGGATCTGGCCGGAGCAATCCTTGCCGGCGAAATCCGCGGCCGTGCCATGGCCGAGATAGATGGGCACCCCCGTGAGCCCGCCCGCCGGCGAGGGCTTGCCGAAGGAATGGGTGATGGCGGTGAGCGCCCGCCCATCCACCAGCACCGAGGCGGCACCGGGCAGGCTGATATAGGCGTCGTGCAGCAGGGTTTCGGTGCGGTAGCCGTAATCTTTCATGCGGGTTTCGATGAAGCCCAGCGCCTCGCGCTCCTCAGCCGTGCCGGAGAGTTTCTGCCAGCGGGCGATCTGGCCGAGATTGGCCATCATCTCGGCGCCGCTCGCCGCCTCGGTCACGATACTGGTGCCGGACATCCCGTCTCTCCCTTGCTTCATCGCCGGGGCGGCACGCGCCCTTCGCCGATATCCCACCACAAGCCCGCCAGCAGCCCCAGCCCCTCGCGCAGCAGCGGTGCCAGGGCATGCTCATCCGGCCCGTGCTGGTTGCAGCCGGCATAGCTGTTGGGGATCCAGATCACCGGCACATCCAGCTCCTCCATGAACATGTCGGAGGGGTTGGAGCCGGAGGAATTGGGCACGATGTTGGGCGCCCGGTTGGTGGTCCGCGCCAGCGAGCCTGCCACCATCCCCACCCAGGGGTCATCGGGATCGGTGCGGGAGGCGCCGAACATGTCGCGCTCCATCACCGGGATCACCTCGACCTCGGCGAAGCCATGCGCGTCGAGATGGCGGCGCAGCGCGGGCACGATGCTCTCGCCCGGCACATCGGCGCAATGGCGGACCTGCAGCCGGGCGCGGGCCTCGCCCTGCACCGCATTGGTCGGCGCATCGGGGTGGCCGGTGAGCTGCGCCAGCACGATCACGCTGGTCCAGCCGAAGATTTTTTCGGCCTTGGTCAGGCCGGGCTCGCCCCAATCGGCATCGGCCTCGGGCAGGCCGGGGATGTCCTCCAGCACCAAATCGCCGATCGCGCGCCTCACCGCCTCCGGCATCGCGGGCGGCGTCCAGCCTGCCACCTGGATGCGGCCCTGGCGGTCGGTGATGCTGGCCAGGGCATGCGCCAGGACCAGCGCCGGATCCTTCAATACCCCGCCCCAATGGCCGGAGTGATGCGCGTGGTCGCGCAGCCGCACCAGCATGTCGAAGGCCACACCGCCGCGGGCCCCCAGCTTGATCTCGGGCATGAAGGTGGTCTGGCGCGGGCCGTCGAGGCCGATGAAGACATCGGCGGCGAGCCGCTTGGCCTCCGCCCTCAACAGGCCGCGCAGGCCGGGCGAGCCCTGCTCCTCGCCCGTCTCCACCAGCACCTTGGCGTTGAAGCCGAGACGCCCACGCTCGGCGATCACCGCCCGCAGCCCCTCGATGGCGATGAGGTGCTGGCCCTTATTGTCCACCGTACCGCGGCCATACCATTTGTCGCCGCGCACCGTGACGTCCCAGGGGTCCATGCCGTCGGACCATTGCGGCGCCAGGCCGCGCACCACATCGCCATGGCCATAGACCAGCACGGTGGGCAGGGCCGGGTCCTCGATGCGGGTGGCGAGGAAGACCGGGCCGCGGCCGGGGCTGGGGTTGTCCAGCACCGTGGTCTCGAAACCCATGCCGGCCATCAGCCCGGGCAGGGTTTCGGCGCAGTAGCGCTGCAATGCGGGGCCGCTGTCCGGCAATTGGCTTTCGGTCGGTACCGCCACGAGGCGGCGCAGCGCGGCGAGGTAGACGCCATCGTCGAAACACCGCTCCGCGCGGCTGATCGCGCCTGCCCTGCTGCCATTCATGGAACACTGTCCTCGGATCCTGTGGCGGGAAGCCTAGCACCAGCTTCGGGAAGGGGCGCAATGGACCCGGAGCGTCGCCGGCAGCGCGTTCAGATGTATCGCGCTCGCCGATGGGGTGGTCCATCCGCCTGGCCTCGGCAAAGGCCGTGACGATTTTTTCCGCTCGCGTTACTTCCACCGTGGTTGGGGAGTAGGCGGCATAGGCCTCTGCCTGCATGCTGCGCTGCAAGCCGGCGTTCCAGTCCGGACCCAGAGGAATTTTCATGGATCGCCTGGTCAGCGCCGCGCCACATCTCAGCATTCCCGGCGACGCGCCGCGCCAGATATCCGCCCGGCGCAGCCCTGACGTGATGATGGACTGCGATGCCGCGACCCAAGGCCGGCCCGCCTGATGGCCTATCGTGGAGAGATGGCGCTGATCGCCTTCCTGCAGGCGCAGAACTGCTCGAACTACCCGGGTTCCTGGCGGCACCCCGAAACCATGCAGGACTTCCTGACGCCGCAATACTACCAGCGCATCGCCCGCGGCCTGGAAGATGCCTGCTTCCACATGGCCTTCTTCGATGACCGGCTCGCCTTGCCCGACATTCTGGGCCACGACCATGCGCAGGCCGTGCGAAACGGCATCCGCGTGGTGAAGCTGGACCTGATCTCCATCCTCACCGCCATGGGGCTGGCCACGGAGAAACTTGGCCTCGGCGCCACCTACTCCACCACCTATTACGAGCCCTATCACGTCGCCCGCGTCTTCGCGACGCTGGACCATATGCTGGGCGGCCGGGTGGCCTGGAATGTGGTGACCTCGCTGAACGACAGCGAGGCGCATAATATGGGCCGCGCCGAGCATCCCGAACATGATCTGCGCTACGACCGCGCCGATGAGTTTCTGGAGATTGTGCTCTCGCACTGGGATTCCTGGGCGGATGATGCGATCGTCAATGACCGCGAGAGCGGGATCTTCGCCGACCCCGCCAAGGTGCGGCGCCTCAACCACCAGGGCCGCTGGTACCAGAGCCAGGGCACCTTCACCGTGCCGCGCACGCCGCAGGGGCGCCCGGTGCTGATCCAGGCCGGGCAGAGTGGCCGCGGCCGGCGTTTCGCCGCCACCTGGGGTGACCTGATCTTCGTCATCTACCCCAACCTCAAGGCGGGCCAGAAGGTCTATGCCGAGTTCAAGGCGCAGGTCGCCGCATCCGGCCGCGATCCCGCAGGGGTGCGGGTCTGCCCGGCCGTCTATGCCATCATCGGCACAAGTGCCGACGAGGCGGCGGAAAAACGCGCCCTGATCGACGGCCTGGCCAGGCCGGTGGATGGGCTCGCCCTGCTGTCGGAAGTGCTGAATTACGACTTTGCCTCCAAGGGCATGGAGGAGGCTTTCACCGATGAGGAGCTGGCCGGAATCAAGGGCTTGCAGGCCCTTCGCGACCGGGTGGTGCAGGTGTCGGGCAAGCAGAACCCGACGCTGGCCGATTTCGTCACCATCAGCGGCCGCGGCACCATTCGTGAATTCCCATGCTTTACCGGCACCGCGAAAAGCGTGGCCGACGAGATGCAGGAATGGTTCGAGGCGGAGGCCTGTGACGGTTTCGTCCTCGCCGCCACCCATATGCCCGGCGCCTATGAGGATTTTTGCCGGTTGGTGGTGCCCGAACTGCAACGGCGTGGCGTCTTTCGGCGTGAATTCGCCGGCACCACGCTGCGCGAAAACCTGGGCATGCCGCGCGCGGCACCCTTCGACTGGAAACGCCAATGACTCCATGCGGCCGGTGCGAATCGTCGTGCATGCCCCGCCCGGCCATATGAGCGGCCTCATCGGCCGCGTTGCCTGAGGCGAATATCACCGCCGGATAGCCGGCGCCGGTCAGGAATTGGGCAGAATCCCGTCAGGCCCTGCCTCGGTCGGCAAAAAACCCGTGCTCTCACCCTATCGCCTCGGCTTAGACTTCCGCCTTGGAAGGCCATGACGGCGGGTTTGGAAAGGCTGCGATGACCGAAGACGATCTGCGCCAATGGATCGACCGGGTGAAGCAGGGCCGCCTGTCGCGGCGCGGCTTCGCGCATCGCGTGGGGGCCATGGGTCTGACCGCGCCGATGGCGACCCAGCTGCTCGCCCTCACCGGGGCCGCCCCGGCCGCGGCCCAGGGCCGCCCCGCCTATCGCCCGACGCAGCGCGGCGGGGGTGGCGCGCTGAAGATCCTCTATTGGCAGGCGGCCACGCTGCTCAACCCGCATTTCGCGACGGGCACCACCAATTCGGATGCGAGCCGCGTCTTCTACGAACCATTGGCCGCCTGGGCGCAGGATGCCTCGCTGGTTCCCATCCTCGCCGCGGAAATTCCCTCGCGGGAGAATGGCGGCCTGGCCGCGGATGGGCGCTCGGTCACCTGGAGGCTCAAGCGCGGGTTGCGCTGGCATGATGGGGCGCCTGTCACCGCCGATGATCTGGTCTTCAACTGGGAATACAGCCGCAACCCCGCGGTGGCGGCCACCACCTCGGGCAGCTACAGCGAGGTGAACATCGTCAAGCTCGACGACCTCACCGTTCGGCTGGATTTCGCCCGGCCCACCGCCTTCTGGGCGGATGCCTTTGTCGGCACGTCCGGCATGATCATCCCCCGCCATGTCTTCGGCGCCTTCAACGGGCCCAATGCGCGCGACGCGCCGGGCAATCTCCGCCCCGTCGGCACCGGGCCCTATCGCTTCGTCAGCTTCACCCCGGGCGACCTGCTGCGGGCCGAGTTGAACCCGCTCTATCACATGGAGAACCGGCCGCATTTCGACACGCTGGAGATCAAGGGCGGCGGCGATGCCGTCTCCGCCGCGCGTGCCGTGCTGCAGACCGGCGATTACGACTATGCCTGGAACGTGCTGGTCGAGGATGACGTCCTGACCCGGCTGGAGGCTGTCGGGCGCGGCCGGGTGGAGGTCACGCGCGGCGGTTCCACCGAATTCATCCAGCTCAACGTGACCGATCCGAACCGCGAGGTCGAAGGCGAGCGATCGCATATCAGCACCCAGCACCCCGCCTTCTCCGACCCCGCGGTGCGCCAGGCCATGGCCATGCTGGTGGATCGCGCCTCGATCGAACGCTTCATCTTCGGCCGGGCCGGCAATGCGACGGTGAACATCCTCAACAATTCGCGCTTCACCTCGCCCAATACCGGCCTGCCCTTCAATATCCAGCGCGCCAATGAGGTGCTGGACGCGGCGGGCTGGGCGAGGGCGCGGGACGGCATTCGCGCCAAAGGCGGCACGCGGCTGAAATTCCTGTTCCAGACCTCGGTGAACGCGCCGCGGCAGCGCAGCCAGGCGGTGATCAAGCAGGCGGCACAGCGGGCGGGCATTGACCTGGAATTGAAGGGGGTGACGCCCTCGGTCTTCTTCTCGGCCGATATCGCCAATCCCGACACCTTTCCGAAATTCTACGCCGACATGCAGATGTACGCGAATGGCCCGGCGGGCGACCCGCAGCGCTACATGAGCCAATTCGCCTCCTGGGAAGTCGCGAGCCGGGCCAATTCCTGGCAGGGGCGCAACATCATGCGCTGGCGCAATGCCGAATATGACGCCGCCTTCCGCGCCGCCGATGTGGAGCTGGACCCGGTGAAGCGGGTCCAGCTCTTCATCCGGCTGAATGATCTGGTGGTGGGCAGCCACCACCTCATTCCGCTGCTGGCACGACCGGGGTTGAGCGGGGCGCTGAACAATCTGCGCACCCTGCGCAGCGGCTGGGATGGCACGCTCGCCTTCCTGAGTGAATGGTGGCGGGAGGCGTGAGCCTGTAATGCGCGCTGGTCCCCATGCACCCAGCCCAAGGCTTTGGCAGGGGTGCCGCGCGGCTGGGCAGTCCCTGCGGGGGAGCCCTCGATTTCAGGCGCAACCCTGCTATGTGTTCCGGTAATGAGTGGTTCAGAAATGCGACACTTCGGTGCGCGTCAGGGCGGGGAGAATGAGCATGGGTGAAGATGATCTGCGCCAATTGATCGGCAGGGTGAAGCGGGGCGACCTCTCGCGCCGCGGCTTCGTGAAGCGCGTGGCCGCGGTGGGGCTGACGGCGCCTATGGCGACGCAGCTGCTCGCCCTGGCCGGCGCCGCGCCGGCCGCGGCGCAATCCGTGCCGGCCTATGCCCCCACCCGGCGCGGCGGCGGGGCGCTGAAGATCCTCTACTGGCAGGCCTCCACCCTGCTCAACCCGCATTTCGCCGTGGGCACCACCAACCAGGACAGCAGCCGCGTCTTCTACGAGCCGCTGGCAGGCTGGACGACGGAAGGCACGCTGCATCCCATCCTGGCCGCCGAAATCCCCTCCATCGAGAATGGTGGCCTGGCCGCCGATGGCCGCTCGGTCACCTGGAAGCTCAAGCGCGGCGTGAAATGGCATGACGGCCAGGACTTCACCGCCGACGACGTGGTGTTCAACTGGGAATTCTCCCGCAACCCCGCCGTCGCCGCCACCACCAGCGGCTCCTACGCCGATTGCGAGGTCCGCAAGATCGACGACCACACGGTGCGGGTGGAGTTCCGCCAGCCCACACCGTTCTGGGCCGATGCGCTGGTCTCCTCGGGCATGGTGCCCAGGCATGTCTTCGGCGCCTTCAACGGCGCCAATGCGCGTGACGCGCCTGGCAACCTGCGCCCGGTCGGCACCGGCCCCTACCGCTTCACCAGCTTCGCCCCCGGCGACAACCTGCGTGGCGAGGCCTTCGCCAACTACCACCTGCCCAACCGCCCCTTCTTCGACACGCTGGAGATCAAGGGCGGGGGCGATGCCGTCTCGGCCGCCCGCGCGGTGCTGCAGACCGGCGATTTCGACTATGCCTGGAACCTGCAGGTCGAGGACGAGATTCTCCTGCGCCTGGAACAGGCGAACCGCGGAAAGGTGAACATCGTCGAAGGCAGCAATATCGAGTTCATCCAGCTCAACACCACCGATCCGAATCAGGAGATCGACGGCGAGCGCTCCTCGATGCGCACCCAGCATCCCGCCTTTCGTGACCCCGCCGTGCGCCAGGCCATGGCGTTGCTGGTGGACCGCGCCAGCATCAGCCGCTTCATCTACGGCCGCGGCGGGCCGGCCGTGCCCAACTTCCTGAACAACCCGCCGGCCTTCCGCTCGCCCAACATGCGAACGGAATTCAACATCCAGCGCGCCAACGAGATCCTCGACGCCGCCGGCTGGGCGCGCGGCCAGGGCGGCATCCGGCAGAAGGACGGGGTGCGGCTGCGCTTCGTCTACCAGACCTCGGTCAATGCGCCGCGCCAGCGCACCCAGCAGATCGTCCGCCAGGCGGCGCAGCGCGCCGGCATCGATCTGGAGCTGAAGGCCATCACCGCCTCGGTGTTCTTCTCGGCCGATGTCGCCAACCCCGACACCTTCCCGAAATTCTATTCCGACATGCAGATGTACACGACCACCATGACGCAGGCGGACCCTCAGCGCTTCATGAACCAGTACGCGTCCTGGGAGGCGGCGTCGCGCGCCAACAACTGGCAGGGCCGCAACATCGTGCGCTTCCGCAGCGAGGAGTATGACCGCCTCTTCCGCGAGGCCGAGACCGAGCTCGACCCGGTCAAGCGCGCCGCGCTGTTCATCCGGATGAACGACATCGTGGTCTCCTCCAACCATGTCATTCCAGTGGTGCTGCGGCCGCTCGTCAGTGCCTCGCTGAACAATTTGCGGCCGGTGCTGAGTGCCTGGGACAGCACGATGTGGCTGCTCTCCGACTGGTGGCGCGAGAGCTGAGCCGCGCCGCGTGGCCAACTACATCCTCCGCCGCCTGCTGATCGCCATCCCGAGTATTCTGGGCATCAGCGTCATCCTGTTCTTTGTGCTGGCGCTGGCGCCGGGCGACCCGTTCGAGGAGCTGGCGACGAACCCGGCCATCCCGCCTGAGGTGCGGCAGAATCTGCGCGCCAGCCTCGGCCTCGATGACCCGATCCACCAGCGCTACTTCAACTGGCTCTTCGCCATGCTGCGCGGCGAATGGGGCTTTTCCTTCATCAGCCGAATCCCTGTCGATCAGCTCATCATGCAGCGGCTGCCCACGACGATCGCGGTGATCGGCGCCTCGCAGGTGCTGGCGATCGCCATCGCCCTGCCGATCGGCGTCTTCGCCGCCACCCGGCCCTATTCGGTCTTCGACCAGGTCGCCAATACCCTGGCCTTCATCGGCTTCTCGCTGCCCACCTTCTTCACCGGGCTGCTGCTGATCATGTTCTTCTCGATCTATCTCGACTGGCTGCCCTTCGTCTTCCGCAGCCAGATCGAGGCGACGGGCTGGCAATGGTGGTGGGCGCAGTTCAAGCAATCCATCATGCCCATCACCGTGCTGGGCCTGTTCCAGGGGGCGACGCTGGTGCGCTTCGTGCGCGCCTCGGTGCTCGATGTGATCCGGCTCGACCACGTCACCACCGCCCGTGCCAAGGGCATCTCGGAAGGCTCGGTCACGATGCGCCATGTCGTGCGCAACGCGATGATCCCCGTGGTCACCTTGCTGGCGTTGCAGATGCCCGCGGTGTTCGGCGGCGCCATCGTGACCGAGCAGATTTTTCGCGTGCCCGGCATCGGCTCGCTGCTGATCACCGCCGTGCTGTCCAACGACACGCCGGTGATCATGGCCGTGACCTTTGTCTTCGCCTGCCTTGTGATCCTCTTCAACCTTATCGCGGATGTGCTTTATGGCTGGCTCGATCCCCGCATCAGCTACCGCTAGCGCCGCGGGGGGGGCGCGCCCGCGCGTCGGCCCCGGGCGGGAGGCGTGGCGACGCTTCCGCAAGCACCGGCTTGCGGTTGCCAGTGCGGTGATTCTGGCCGCGCTGATTCTCGCTGTGCTGTTCGGACCGCTGTTCTGGACGCTGCCGATCGATGAGATCGACTTCTCGCTCCGCCTGCAGGGCCCGTCCTGGGAGCACCCCTTCGGCACTGACGATCTGGGGCAGGATATGCTGGCCCGCATCCTTTATGGCGGCCGCATCTCGCTGGCGGTGGGCTTTGCCGCCATGGCGGTGGCGCTGGTGGTCGGCGTGCTGGTCGGCGCCATCGCTGGCATGTCCGGCGGCAAGACGGATGCTGCGCTGATGTGGGTGACGGACCTGTTCCTGTCCCTGCCGCAGCTGCCCCTGCTGCTGCTGATCATCTACCTCTTCCGCGACGCGCTGGTGGGCGTGGTGGGGCCGGAGCTGGGGGTCTTCATCCTCATCGTCATCGTCATCGGCGGCTTCAACTGGATGCAGGTCGCCCGGCTGCTGCGGGCGCAGTTCTTCTCGCTGCGGGAGAAGGAATTCGTCGAGGCCGCGCGCGCCCTGGGCGCGTCCCGCCTGCGCATCGTGGCGCAGCACATCCTGCCCAATTCGATGGGGCCGGTGATCGTGGCCGCGACCATCGACATCGCCGCCGCCATCATCGCCGAAAGCACGCTCTCCTTCCTCGGCCTGGGCTTCCCGCCCGATACGCCGACCTGGGGGCGGCTCCTTTTCGATGCCAAGGACAATCTGGATTTCGCGCCGCATTGGGCGATTTTCCCGGGCCTCGCCATTTTTCTGACGGTGCTGACGATCAATTTCGTGGGCGATGGCCTGCGCGATGCGCTGGACCCGAGGCGGGTGGTTTGAGCGCGCCCCGCCTCCTCGAAATCGAGGATCTGAAGGTTCATTTCAGCACCGATGACGGTATGGTGCGCGCCGTCGATGGCGTGAGCTTCGGCCTGGACCGTGGCGAGACGCTCTCCGTCGTGGGTGAGAGCGGCTGCGGCAAGACAGTGACCGCCATGACCGTTCTCAAGCTCATCGCCATGCCGCCCGGCCGCATCGCAGGCGGGCGGGTGATGTTCGAGGGCCGCGACCTCGCCCCCCTGTCGCCGGCGGAGATGCGGAAAATCCGGGCCAAGCAGATCGGCATCGTCTTCCAGGAGCCGATGACCTCGCTCAACCCCGTCTATACCGTGGGCCAGCAGATCGCCGAGACGGTGCGTGAGCATGAGGGGTTTTCGCGCCGCGCGGCGATGGATCGGGCGGCGGAGATGCTGTCGCTGGTGCAGATCCCCAATGCCAGCCGCCGGGTGAATGACTATCCGCACCAGTTCTCGGGCGGCATGCGGCAGCGCGTGATGATTGCCATGGCACTGTCCTGCAACCCGAAGCTTTTGATCGCCGATGAGCCGACCACCGCACTCGACGTCACCATCCAGGCGCAGATTCTCGAATTGATGAACGAGATGAAGCAGCGCCTGGGCATGGCCGTGCTGCTGATCACCCATGCCATGGGCGTGGTGGCGGAAACCGCGCAGCGCGTGGTGGTGATGTATGCCGGCAAGGTGGTGGAGGAGGCGTCGGTCGAAGCGCTCTTCGCCGACCCGCGCCACCCCTATACCCAGGGCCTCATCCGCTCCATTCCGCGCATCGATCTGGCGGCGACGGAGCATCGGCGGCTGGAGGCCATTCCCGGCACCGTGCCCAGCCTGCTCAACCCGCCGAAGGGCTGCCGCTTCGCCGCGCGTTGCCGCTTCGCGACCGATGCCTGCGTGGCTGCCGAGCCGCCGCTGCGAGAGATCTCCCCCGGGCATAAGGTGGCCTGCATCCTATGACCGAACCGCTGCTGAGTGTCCGCCAATTGGTCAAGCGCTTCCCGGTGAAGGGCGGGCTGCTGCGCCGCACGGTGGAGCATGTGCATGCCGTGAGCGGGGTGAGCTTCGACCTCGCCGCCGGCGAGACGCTGGGGCTGGTGGGCGAATCGGGCTGCGGCAAATCCACCACCGGGCGGCTGATCCTGCGGCTGATCGAGCCGACATCGGGCCAGGTGGTGTTCGACGGCCGCGACGTCACCGCGCTCGACCACGAGAAGCTCGGCAATCTGCGCCGCGAGATGCAGATCATTTTCCAGGACCCCTTTGCCTCGCTCAATCCGCGCATGACGGTGGGGGCGATCGTCGCCGAGGCGCTGATCATCCACGGCCTGGCCAGGACGCGTGAGGCGCGTGAGGAACGCGTGGCCGAATTGCTGGAAACGGTCGGGCTGAACGCCGACCACATGCGCCGCTTCCCGCATGAATTCTCGGGCGGGCAGCGCCAGCGCATCGGCATCGCCCGCGCGCTGGCGGTCTCTCCCCGGCTGGTTGTCTGCGACGAGCCGGTGAGCGCACTCGACGTTTCGGTCCAGGCCCAGGTGGTCAATCTGCTGGAGGATTTGCAGCAAAAATTCGGCCTGACCTTCCTCTTCATCGCGCATGATCTCTCGGTGGTCGAGCATATCAGCGACCGGGTGGCGGTGATGTATCTCGGGCGCATCGTGGAGATCGCCTCGGCGCGCGATCTCTATACCAATCCGCTGCACCCCTATACCGAGGCGCTGCTCTCTGCCGTGCCGATTCCCGATCCCACGGTGAAGCGGACCCGGATCATGCTGAAGGGCGATGTGCCCAGCCCGATGCGCCCGCCCACCGGCTGCCATTTCCACACCCGCTGCCCGATCGCCAAATCCTCGCCCTGCGCCGAGCAGGTGCCGGAACTGCGCGAGACCTCACCGGGGCATTTCGTCGCCTGCCACCTGCGGGGCTGAATCACCGTTCCGGTGATTCCACCTCCACGGATCATGTCCGATCAGCCCAGCGTGATCCCCGCGCTGCGGATGACATCGGCCGCGTTGGTGCGCTGCGCGGCAAGCCAGCGGGCGAATTCATCGGGTGAATTGCCGATCATGATGGCGCCGGCGGGATCCATCCGGGCCCGCACGGCAGGCGCCCGGGCCGAGACCGCGGCCACCGCGGCCATGCGCGCCACGATGGCGGGCGGCGTGGCGCGGGAGGCGAAGAGGCCGTTCCAGTCATTCACGTCGAAGCCGGGATAGCCCGATTCCGCGATGGTCGGCACATCGGGAAGCGAGGGAATGCGGTTCAGGCTTGTCACCGCCAGCACCCGCGCCTTGCCCGAATTGACCGGCGGGCGGACCGAGGAGGTGGTGATCAGCACCGCATCGATGCTGCCCGACATGATGTCGCGCGCCGCATCCGCGCCGCCGCGATAGGCGGCATGGACGAGGCGGATGCCGGCCGCCTTCTCGAAGGCCGCCAAGGCGAGATGCGCCATGCCGGCGGCCGGTGGCGTGCCCACGCTGATGGTGCCGGGGTTGGCGCGCGCATGGGCCACGAATTCCGCCAGGTTGCGCGCCGGGAAATCCTGCTTCACCGCGATGACCTGGGGGAAGGAACTGATCTGGGTGACGGGCGCGAAGGCGGTGAGATAGTCGAAGGGCAGGTCGCGCATCAGCAACGGATTGGTCAGCTGGTTCGCGGCATCGATGAGGAAGGTGTAGCCGTCCGCCGGCGATTGCAGCGTGGCCGAGGCCGCGACCACCGCGTTGCCGCCGGTGCGGTTCTCGATGACGATGCTTTGGCCCAGGGCCTCCTGCATGTCGGCGGCGATGGAGCGCGCGGCGGTATCGGCGGCGCCGCCCGCGGCGAAGGCCACGATCCAGCGGACCGGCCGGTTGGGCCATTCCGTCTGTGCCAGGGCCGGGGCCGCCAGCAGCGGGGTGGCCAGGAAAACCCGTCTAGACATCCGCATATTCGTTCCTCCGTTCAAATGTTTTCCCGGCCGATGCGCCGTTCATACGCGGCGATGTCCTCGGCATGGGTCAGGGTGAAGGCGAGCTCGTCCAGCGCTTCCAGCAGGCAGCGCTTGTTGAAGGGGTCAATGTCGAAATGGTGCACGGCGCCATCCGGGCCGGTCACGGTCTGCGATGGCAGGTCGATGGTGATCGGCGCCTTCGGGTCGGCTTCGGTGGCGGCGATCATGCCCTGCACGACATCCTCCGGCAGCACCACCGGCAGCAGCCCGTTCTTCACCGAATTGGTCGCGAAGATGTCGCCATAGGAGGGCGCGATCACCGCCCGCACGCCATGATCATACAGCGCCCAGACGGCGTTTTCTCGCGAGGAGCCGCAGGCAAAATTCCGCCCGCCCAAAGCGATGCGGGCACCCTGCCATTCCGGCCGGTTGAGCGGGAAATCCGCCGCCTCGCGCACATCGCGGAACAGGTAGTTGCCGTGATTGTCGTCGCGCGGGCGGTGGAGGTAGCGCGCGGGCAGGATCTGGTCGGTGTCGATATTGTCGCGCGCGAAGGGCACCGCGTTGGAGGTCAGGGTCGAGAAGGGTTCCATCAGCCGATCTCCCGCACATCGGCGATGTGGCCCATGACCGCCGCCGCCGCGGCCATGGCCGGGCTCATGAGATGCGTGCGCACCCCCGGCCCCTGCCGGCCGCGGAAATTGCGGTTGGAGGTGGCGGCGATGCGCTGGCCGGGCGTGCCGATCTCGCCATTGGTGCCCAGGCACATCGAACATCCGGCCTCGCGCCACTCGAACCCCGCTTCGCGAAACACCTGGTCCAGCCCCTCCGCCTCGGCCTGGCGTTTCACGGGGGCGGAGCCAGGGACGACCCAGGCCGTCACGCCCTCGGCCACGCAGCGGCCGCGGGCGATGTCGGCGGCGGCGCGTATATCCTCGATGCGGCCATTGGTGCAGGAGCCGATGAAGACGCGGTCCACCGTCAGGCTGGTGAATGCCGCGCCGGGCGTCAGGCCCATATAGGAGAAGGCCGCCTCCATGGCGGCGCGGCGGGCGGGGTCGGGCACGGCCCCGGGGTCGGGCAGGGGGGCATCCACCGGCAGGGCGTCCTCGGGGCTGTTGCCCCAGGTCACCATGGGGGCGATGGCGTTGCCATCCAGCACCACCTCGCGGTCGAACACCGCGCCGGGGTCGCTGGCCAGGGCGCGCCAGCGCTCCACCGCGCGGTCCCACTCCGCCCCCTTGGGCGCGTATTCGCGTCCCTTGAGGTATTCGAAGGTCGTCTCATCCGGCGCCACCATGCCCGCGCGGCCGCCGGCCTCGATCGACATGTTGCAAAGCGTGAGGCGGCCTTCCATGGACAAGCCGCGGATGGCGCTGCCGGCGTATTCGATGACATAGCCGGTCGCCCCCGCGGCGCCGATGCTGGCGATGATGTGCAGGATCACATCCTTGGCCGTGACGCCCCGCCCCAGCGTGCCGTCGACGGTGATGCGCAGCGTCTTCGGTTTGCGCTGCCACAGCGTCTGGCTGCCCAGCACATGCGCGACCTCGGTCATGCCGATGCCGAAGGCCAGCGCGCCCAGTGCGCCATGGGTGGAGGTGTGGCTGTCGCCGCAGACCAGCAGCTGGCCCGGCTGGGTTAGCCCCGTTTCCGGCCCCACAACATGAACGATGCCCTGGCGGCCGTCCTTCAGGCCGAACAACGCAAAGCCGCCCTCCTCCGCATTGCGCTCGAGGCTCTCCACCATGCCGCGATACTCTTCGTTCTCGATGGCGGCGACGTCACGCGTGTCGGTGGGCACGTAATGGTCGGGGGTGGCGAAGATGCGCTCCGGCGCGCGGGGCTTCAGGCCACGGCCGCGCAGCATCTCGAAGGCGGGGGCGGAGCCGTCATGCACCAAATGGCGGTCGACATAGAGCAGGGTCTGGCCGTCCTCGCGCTCCAGCACGCGATGGCGGTTCCAGATCTTTTCGAACATCGTCTCGGCGGTCATGGCGCGGTTCCGTGAAGGGCGGATAGCAGGATGGCGCGGTAGTCGTCCTCGCGCGGTTCCCTGGGATTGGTGAGGTGGTGGTGGTCGCGCATCGCGGCGGCAGCGGCGGGCGCCAGGTCGGCCAGGGTGATCCCCATGGCGAAAAGGCCCGGCGGCAGGCCAAGGCGGTGGTTCAGCAGGGCGATGGCATCGGCCAGGGTGTCCACGCTGGCGCCGGGCAGGCCCATGGAATCCGCCAGCACCGGCAGCACTGCGCCGAGTGCGGGCGCGTTGAAGCGCAGCACGCCGGGCAGCAGCAGCGCATTCAGCGTGCCGTGATGCGGGCTGACCGCCAGCGCCCCCAGCGCGTGGGAGAGCGCATGCACCGCGCCCAGCCCCTTGGGGAAGGCCAGCGCACCCATCATCGAGGCCAGCATCATCTCCCGCCGCGCCGCCGCATCATCGCCATTGGCCACGGCGCGGGGCAGGGTGACCCAGGCACGGCGCAGCCCGTCTCGCGCGATCGAATCCGCCACCGGATTGTCACGCGGCGAGCACAGCGTCTCGATGCAATGGGCCATGGCGTCCATCCCGGTCGCCGCCGTCAGGCCCGGCGGCAGGCCGAGGGTGAGATCGGGGTCGCAGATCGCCCCGCGCGGGATGAGATGCGGTGAGCCGATGGAAAGCTTGCGTCCGTCATCCATCACGATCAGCGCACCGCGGCTGACCTCACTGCCGGTGCCCGCCGTGGTGGGTATGGCGATGACCGGCGCGGCAGCGGCGGTGATGCGGGCGAGGCCACCCTCCACCACCGCGTAGCGCGCCAGCCGCGTGGCATCATGCGTGGCGGAAAGCGCCACCGCCTTGGCGAGATCGAGCGGCGATCCGCCGCCCAGGCCCAGCACGCCATCGCAGCCGGCGGCGCGATAGGCCGAGGTTGCGGCGCGCACCGCGGCCTCGTTCGGGTTCGGCGGCACCGCCGCATGCACGGCGACACCCCGCGGCAGCAGCGCCAGCAGCCGGTCCAGCAGCCCCGCCGCCGCCACACCGGCATCGGTCACCACGAGCGGGCGCGTGATGCCCGCGAGTGCCAGCTCCGCCGGCAGCTCCGCCAGCGCGCCGGCACCGAACTGCACCCGGTTGACGGTTTGGATCAGCGCCATGCCCGGCCTTTGGGCCGGGCGCCGGCGCGACAGGCCTTTGCCATGAACATTCTTCCCTCGGCGGGAAGCCTCGCCCTTTACCCGGCGGGTGGCAAGCGGGCGGGGTTAATCCGCCCGCGCGCCGGCCGCCACCCAGGCCAGAAGCCGGGCCCGATCGGCATCCGTCAGCCCGGTGGAATTGTTGGGCGGCATGGCCTCGCTGCGCACCTGCGTGGCCCAAGCCTGCGCCTGGCGCTGGATGCGGGAGGGGGTGTGCAGCACCATGCCCTTGGGCGGCGCGGCGAAGGCCGCGTTGCTCGGCCGGGGCTGGTGACACTCCACACAGCGCTGGGCGATGATGGACTGCACCTCGGCGAATGGCGGCGCCTCGCCATGCGCCGGAGCCGCAACCCGCGGCGGCGCGATGAAGACCGCCACCACCACAACCACCACACCGCCCGCCAGCCAGTAGTCATAGACGCTGATGCCCCGGTGCCGGAGGTTAAAGAATTGCCGCACCAGCGCGCCGGCCAGCGCCATGGCCACCAGCAGCAGCCAGGCCTTCGGGTGTTGCCAGAACATCGGGTAGTGCGGGCTGATCATCAGGAAGATGACGGGCAGCGTGGTGTAGTTGTTGTGGATGCTGCGCTGCTTGCCCATGCCGCCCCATATCGGGTTGATGGGGGTGCCATTGGCCACGGCCGCCACCATTTTTCGCTGGCCGGGCATGATCACCATCAGCACATTGGCGGCCATGATGGTGCCGATCATCGCGCCGACCTGCAGATAGGCGCCGCGGCCGGAGAAGATGCGGGTGGTGACATAGGCGGTAATCGCCAACGCGACGATGCCGATGATGGCCATGGCCATGCCGTCATCGCCCAGCGGGGTGCGGCAGATCAGGTCATAGACCACCCAGGCCGCCACCAGCAGCGCCGCCGAGATGGCAATCGCCTCCCACGGCGCCAGATCCGCCACCTCGGGGTCGATGAGATAGGTGCTGGCCTGGAACCAATACATCAGCACGAACAGCGCGAAACCGCTCATCCAGGTCCAATAGGCCTCCCATTTCGACCAATGCAGCTTCTCCGGCAGCTTCTCCGGACCCTCGATGAATTTCTGCTTGTGGTAGAAGCCGCCGCCATGCACCGCCCATTGCTCGCCACGGATGCGCGGATTGCCGTCCTTGGCCGGCTTCAACGACTGATCGAGGCCCATGAAATAGAAACTGGCGCCGATCCAGGCCATGCCGGCGATGAGATGCAACCAACGCAGCAACAAATTGGCCCATTCGGCCAGATAGGCCGTGTCCATCAGCTGCCCCGATACGTCGTGTAGCCATAAGGTGAAACCAGCAACGGCACATGATAATGCACCGTCACATCGGCAATATTGAACCGCAGACAGACCTCATCAATGAAAGGCGGCTCCGCCAAGGGAAAACCCGCAGCGCGGAAATAGGGGCCGATCTGATACAGCATCTCATACCGGCCGACACGCAACTCATCCTGCGCCAGCAACCAGGCCTCCGTCCGGCCATCATGATTGGTGACGCCGGCGCGCAACTGCTCCCGCCGGCCATCCTCATGCAGCCGATACAAGGCGAAGGCGATGCCCTGGCCAGGACGCCCCTGCGCGGTGTCCAGAATATGCATCGACAAACCCATCCGCCACGACCCCCAACATTGCAGTGCAACATCCCAGCAAACGCCATGCCATCGCAAGCCTTGATCCAGCCCATGCGGGGGCTTAACAGGCCGGTGGGAGAGGTGGCGCGAGTTGCCCGCCAGGGGCTCTGCCCCCGGCACCCCCGCAAAGGGCCGAAAGGCCCTTTGATCCCGGGAGTTTATCGGGGGATGAGGAGGGGGCCGGTATCGCCGGTGACGCAGGCCCGCCAGCGGGGCCCCCTCCTCATCCCCCGATATATTGGGTTGCAAGGGCCTTTCGGCCTTTGCTGGGGGGTGTCGGGGGGCAAAGCCCCCTGACGGGCAGCCAGCGCCACCCATCCCGCCGGCCCGCAAGGCCGTCGCATAGGCAGGAGCATGGACTGAGATGGCTGACGTGGTGGCGCCCAATCTAGTGGCGGTGGTGAGCGAGGGGCGGCAGTGGGAGCGTCTGATGGAGATGGCCAGGCTGGGGGCCATTCCGGGCGATGGGGTGAATCGCGCCTGTCTGACGCCGCTGGACCGCCAGGCGCGTCGCATGTTCATTGGCTGGGGGGAGGCTTTGGGGCTGACCGCCAGTGTGGATCGGCTGGGCAATCTGTTTTTGCGGCACGAGGGTGCCGAGCCTGGCCTGGCGCCGGTGGTGACCGGCAGTCACATGGACAGCCAGCCCAAGGGCGGCCGTTTCGATGGCATCTATGGCGTGATCGCGGGGCTGGAGGCGGTGCAGGCCTTGCGCGAGGCCGGGGTCACCACGAAGCGCCCGATCGAGGTTGTGGCCTGGACCAATGAGGAGGGCGGCCGTTTCGCGCCGGGCTGCATGGGTTCCATGGCCTATGCCGGTTTCGCCCCGCCGGAGACCTGGGATGCGATCGAGGATGTCCAGGGCGTGCGGTTCGGCGATGCGCTGGCCGAGCACATGGCGAGCGAGGCCGATATCGCCCGTCGCCCCTTGGGTGTGGTGGAGGGCCCGGCGCCGCATGCCTATATCGAGGCGCATATCGAGCAGGGGCCGATCCTGGAGGGGCGTGACCTCGATATCGGTGTGGTGACGGGCATCCAGGGCAGCCGCTGGTTCAGCGTGGAGATCCATGGCCGTTCCGACCATGCCGGCACCACGCCGGTGTCGATGCGCCAGGACGCGATGCAGGATGCGATCCGCGCGATCACCGCGCTCAACGCCCTGATGCGCGACCCTTCGGATGTGCTGCGCTTCACCGTGGCGCGGATGGAGGTGTTTCCCAACAGCTCCAATTCGGTGGCCGACCTGGTGCGGTTTTCGATCGATTTCCGCCATCCCGACCGCGCCGTGGTGCAGGCGCGCGGCAATGCGATCGAGGGGGTGATCCAATCCGCCCTGCTGCATTGCACGGCGGTGGTGCATGAGCGTTTCACCGCGATGCCCACGCAATTCGGCCCGCTGGTGGTCGATGCGGTGGAGCGCGCGGCGCGCGCCCAGGGGCTGAGCTCACTGCGCATGCCCTCGGGCGCGTTTCACGATGCGCAATTCATGGTGCCGCTCTGCCCGACGGGGATGATCTTCGTGCCCTGTCGCGACGGCATCTCGCACAATCCGGCGGAATATTCCGCCCCCGATCAACTGGCCGCCGGCACAAGAGTGCTCGCGCAGGTCCTGGCGGAGCTGGCCAATACATGATGAGCGAAACCCTGTCCCTGCCCAAGGATCGCATCAAGATCCTGCTGCTGGAGGGCATCAACGACACCGCCGTGAGCCTCTTCGAGGAGCAGGGCTACGCCTCCATCACCCGCCTGCCCAAGGCGCTGGATGGCGAGGCGCTGATCGAGGCGCTGAAGGGCGTGCATATCCTGGGCATCCGCAGCCGCACGCAATTGACGCGCGAGGTGCTGGAGGCGGCGGACCGGCTGGTGGTGGTGGGTTGCTTCTGCATCGGCACCAACCAGGTTGACCTGGCAGCGGCGCGCGAGCGTGGGATTGTGGTCTTCAACGCGCCCTTCTCCAACACCCGTTCGGTGGCCGAGCTGGTGATGGGCGAGATCATCATGCTGTTGCGCGGTGTCTTCCCGAAGAGCATCGCGGCGCATGCCGGCGGCTGGTCGAAGAGTGCGGAGGGCTATCGCGAGGTGCGCGGCCGCACCCTGGGCATCGTGGGTTACGGCAATATCGGCAGCCAGCTCTCGGTTCTGGCCGAAGGTTTTGGCATGCGGGTGATCTATTGGGATGTCGTGGCCAAACTGCCGCTGGGCAATGCCAGCCGCTGTGGCTCGCTCGATGAACTGCTGCATTGGTCGGACATCGTGACGATGCATGTGCCGGAGACGGCGGCGACGGAGGGGATGATCGGCGCGGCCGAAATCGCCAAGATGAAGGCGGGTGCCATCTTCATCAACAATGCCCGCGGCACGGTGGTGGATTTGAAGGCGCTGGCGGTGGCGTTGCGCGAGGGGCGGATCGCCGGTGCAGCGGTGGATGTGTTCCCGGAGGAGCCGGCCAGGAATGGCGATGTGTTTTCGACGCCGTTGCAGGGCATCGATAACGTCATTCTCACCCCGCATATCGGCGGCAGCACGGAGGAGGCGCAGGCCAGGATCGGCGAGGAGGTGGCGGCGAAGCTCGCCGATTATTCCGACACCGGCAGCACGCTGGGTGCGGTGAACTTCCCGCAGGTGACGCTGCCGATCCAGCCCACCGGGGCCAGGTTCATGCATGTGCATCGCAACGTTCCGGGGATTCTAACCGGTATCAACCATATCTTTGCGTCACGCGGCGTGAACATCGCCGGGCAGTATCTGCAGACCGATGGCGAGGTGGGCTACGTGGTGGTGGATGCCGGCGCGACGCGCGACGGCGCCGCGATTCTGGAGGAGATGCGGGCGCTGCCGGGGACGATTCGGGCACGCATCTTGTACGAGCGCTGAGCGCGATTTCGGCGGACTCAGAAAAATAGATGAGGGGGTTGGACGCGCTGCGTCCAACGGGAGAATACCTTCACCCCGGTCTTTCGTCACCGAATAGGCGGCGCGTACATCAGCCCGCCCTGCGTATAGAGCCCATTCATCCCCCGCCGCAGCCCAATCGGGCTCCCCGCGCCCAGGTTCCGCTCAAAAATCTCGCCATAATTCCCCACCGCGCGGATGGCGTTATAGGCCCAGCGCCGGTCGAGCCCCATCATCGGCCCATGGTCGCCGGCCATGCCCAGAAGCCGGCGGATTTCCGGGTTCGGGCTGGTCAGGAAGCTGTCGACATTGGCCTGGGTGATGCCCAGCTCCTCGGCCGTGATCAGCGCGAAGAAGGTCCAGCGGATGATGTCGAACCACTGGTCATCGCCGTGGCGAACGACCGGGCTGTGCGGTTCCTTGCTGATGATGTCGGCCAGGATGACGTGGTCATCGGGGGCCGGAAAACTGGCGCGCAGGCCGGCGAGCTGGCTGGCATCGGTGGAATAGGCGTCGCAGCGGCCGGCGAGGTAGCTGCGCCGCGCCTCGTCATTCTGCTCGAACACGACGGGGGCATAGGCGATGTTGTTGGTGCGCGCCCAGTCCGACAGGTTGAGCTCGTTGGTCGAGCCCGCGACGACGCAGATCGAGGCGCCGGCGAGTTGCGCCGCGCGGGTGATGCCGGCGGCGCGGCGCAGCATGAAGCCCTGGCCGTCGAAGAAGCTGATGGCGGTGAAGTTCAGCCCATTGGCGGTGTCGCGCGACTGCGTCCAGGTGACGGTGCGGGCCAGCACATCGATCTGCCCCGATTGCAGCGCGGTGAGGCGGGTGTTGGTGGTCAGCGGCACCCAGCGGATCTTGGCCCCATCGCCCAGCGTGGCGGCGGCGAAGGCGCGGCAGATATCATTGTCGATGCCACGATACTCGCCCCGGCTGTCGGGCATCGAGAAGCCGGCGGCGCCGGTGGAGGTGCCGCAGATCAGCAGGTCGCGGGCGCGGATCTGGGCCAGGGTGGGGCCGGGGCTGGCCATCTGCGCCGCGGCGATGCCGGGCAGGAGGGCAGCCAGGAAGGCGAGGGCGGGCTTGAACATGCGGCGCTCCGGATTTGTTTTGCGCCGCAGCATGGACGGGGCAAGCGCGGGGCGCAACTTGACGGCGGGATGGCTTGGGCGAAGTGTGGCCGCCTGACATTTCAGCTGGATTGAGCATGGCCGCCCCTGTCGCCACCACCTCCTCGCAACCCTTCATGCAGCGGATGCGCGGGCTGGCGCCGGGCCTGGCCTTTTGCTTCGCGGTGGCGGCGGTGGCGATCGTGGTGCGCAACGCAACCGGGATCGCGGCGCTGAACCCGGTGGTGGTGGCGCTGGTCATCGGCATTGCCTGGCGGGCGGTGATGGGGCCGACGGCGAGCATGAAGGCCGGCGTGGCCTATGCGGTGCGGCCGGTGCTGCGCGCGGCCATTGTGCTGCTGGGATTGCAGGTGACGCTGGGCATGCTCTGGGCCTTGGGCCCGGGGGCGCTGGTGCTGGCGGTCGTGGTGGTGGCCACGACCTTGCCCTTCACCATCTGGCTGGGGGGCGTGATGGGGGTGGACCGTGCGCTGTCGCAACTGCTGGGAACGGGCACCGCGATTTGTGGCGCCTCGGCCATCGTCGCCGCCAATCAGGTGGCGCGCGGGCGGGATGAGGATGTGACCTATGCGTTGGCGGTGATCACGCTCTGCGGCACGGCGGCGCTGCTGATTTTTCCGGCTCTGGCCGGGCCGCTGGGCCTCTCCGCCCGGGAATACGGGCTGTGGTCGGGCGCTGCGATCCATGAGGTGGTGCAGGCGGTGGGGGCGGCCGCGGCCGGCGGGCCCGAGGCCTCGCAGAGCGGCACGGTGATGAAACTGGCGCGGGTCTTCCTGCTGGCGCCGGCGGTGCTCGCGCTGGGCTGGTGGGTGGCCCGGCAGGCCGGCGGCGAGGCGGCGCAGGTGAAGGCGCCGGTGCCCTGGTTCGCCTTCGGCTTTCTGGGCCTGGTGGTGCTGGGCAGCACGGGCTTCGTGCCGGCCGAGGCGGTGCAGGCCAGCCGCTTCCTGGTGCCGCTGATGCTGGCCGCGAGTGTCGCGGCGCTGGGCTTTTCCACCGACCTCAAGGCGCTGAAGGCGCGCGGCGTGGCGCCGCTGTTCCTCGGCGTGGCCAGCACGCTGTGGATCACCCTGCTGGCGCTGGTGGGGGTGAAGCTGATCGGGTGAATGCGCTGCCACGGCGCAGACATGATCCCGGCCGAGAAAGGCCATGAGGCGCCGCTATACCTTCATCGTCACCAAGGAGGTGTCAGATGATCCGTTCATTCTTCGCCGCGGCAATCCTCGCCACCGGCATCGTGACCACCATCGCCGGCCCGGCCCGGGCATTTCAGCCCTATGTTCAGGGGTATGGCGCTCAGGAGTATGGCGCTCCGGCTTATCAGGGCCGGGGTTATCAAGTCCCGGGCTATGACGCGCAGGGCTATGGTTCCGGCCAGCCCGGCTGGCGGCAGCGCCAGGAATGGCGCCGCGCGCGCGACGAAGCCCGCATCGCCGAGGCCGCCCGCCAGGAGGCCTGGCGCATCCAGCAGGAGCACGAGCAGCGGCGCGAATGGCGTCGTGCCCAATGGAGAGACCAGCGCTTCGAAGGCGGCTACCGGAACTGGTAGCCTCTGCTCACACCGCCACGGCGGTAAAGACCCGGCTGGGCGACACGAATTCCTCTTGTGCCGCCACGGTGAGGATTTCCCGCGAACCCGCCTCGGCCGTGCGCCTGAGCAGGCCATAGACCGATGACGCCGCGGCGCAGAGTGCCGCGGCCGCGCTGCCCGTGCGCATGCGATGCAGCAGGAACAGCGCGCAGATCGCATCGCCCGCGCCATTGATCGAGAGCGGCAGGAGTGGCGTCTCGAGATGCCAGAAGCCGCCGCCCTCCGCCGCCACCATGCCGATGGACCCAGGCTGGCTTTCAAAACTGGTCAGCAGCACGCATCGCGGACCCATCGCCTGCAACGTCGTGATGGCGGATTTGGCATCTTCCAGCGAGGCGATGCTGCGCCCGGTCAGCCATTCCAGCTCAAAGCGGTTGGGGGTGGCGATATCGGCCAAAGCCAGCGCGCTGTCCCGAAAAAACTCGGCGATGCCGGGGCGGACATAGACGCCGCGGCCGTCATCGCCGATCACCGGGTCGCAGCAATAGAGCGCCGCCGGGTTCGCCGCCTTCACCTGGGCCACGGCGTCCAGGATCGCATCGCCGATATCGGCGCCGCCGACATAGCCCGAGAGCACGGCATCGCAGCGGCCGAGCACGCCGCGATCGGCGATGCCGGCCACGCAATCCCGCACCAGGTCGCCCGGAAAAACCTGGCCGCGCCAGGCGCCGTAGCCGGTGTGATTGCTGAACTGCACGGTGTTCACCGCCCAGACCTCGGCCCCCAGGCGCTGCAGGGGGAACATGGCGGAGGCATTGCCGACATGGCCGTAGCTGACCCAGGACTGGATGGAGAGGATGTTCTCGCTCATGGCGGCGAGCCGTGGATCAATCGCATCCCGACACTGCGCCGCCTGGGGGCGCTGGCGTCAACCCGCCGGTCGCGCAATGCTCCTGGCAGAAAAGGGGAAACATGCATGCAGGAACTGGCAAACGGCCTTCGCTTTCCCGAAGGCCCGGTGGTGATGCCCGATGGCGCGGTGGCGCTGGTCGAAATCGAGGCCGGGCGCATCACCCGGGTGGCGCCCGACGGCACGAAGACCATGCTGGCCAAGCTGAAGGGCGGGCCGAACGGCATGGCGCTGGGGCCGGAGGGCCGGCTGTTCATCTGCAACAATGGCGGCTTCGCCTGGCATGATGAGCCTGGGATGCTGCGGCCGATCGGCCAGGCGGTGGATTATGCCGGCGGCCGGATCGAGGTGCTGGATATCCCGACCGGCGCGATGACCGTGCTGTACGACCGCTGCGGCGAGCACCGCCTGAAGGGGCCGAACGACATCGTCTTCGACCCCCATGGCGGCTTCTGGTTTTCTGATCTCGGCAAATCCCGGGCGCGCGATCGGGATCATGGCGGGGTCTATTGGGCGGCGACGGATGGCAGCCGGATCGTCGAGGCGGCCTTCCCGGTGCCGGGCGGCGCCAATGGCATCGGCCTCAGCCCGGATGGCCGGGTCTTGTATGTGGCCGAGACCGAGACCGGCCGGCTTTGGGCCTGGGATGTCGAAGGGCCGGGCAGGCTGAAAAAGGCGCCCTGGCCGAGCAGCCATGGCGGGCGTCTGCTCTGCCAGTTTCCGGGCTTCCGGCGGCTGGATTCGCTGGCCGTCGCGGCTTCGGGCAACATCGTGGTGGCGACGCTGGTGAGCGGCGAGATCACCACCGTCTCACCCGCCGGCGATATCGTGCATGTGGAGAAAATGCCGGAGCTGATGCCGACCAATATCTGCTTCGGCGGCGATGATATGCGAACGGCCTATATCACACTGTCGACCACCGGCCGTCTCGTCGCCATGCCCTGGCACGAGGCGGGGTATCGCCTGCCCTTCGGCTGATTGTCCCGCCCGGGGCTGGGCATATATTGGGGGGATGAATGTCAGCTTCTCGCCGGTCACCTTCATCCCCCCCGCGCGCCCCGCGCCGGAATATCTGCGGCGGCTCGAGGTGGTCAGCCCCTTCGAGCCGAATGGCGACCAGCCCAATGCCATCCGCGAGCTGATCACCGGCGTCGAGGGCGGTGACCGGGACCAGGTGCTGTTGGGCGTCACCGGTTCGGGAAAGACCTTCACCATGGCCAAGGTGGTTGAGGCGGTGCAGAAACCGACCCTGATCCTGGCCCCGAACAAGACCCTGGCGGCGCAGCTCTACGGCGAGATGAAGAGTTTTTTTCCGAACAACGCTGTCGAATATTTTGTGAGCTATTACGATTACTATCAGCCTGAGGCCTATGTGCCGCGGACCGACACCTACATAGAAAAAGACAGCCAGATCAACGAACAGATCGACCGCATGCGGCACTCCGCCACCCAGGCGCTGCTGGAGCGCAATGACGCGATCATCGTGGCGAGCGTGAGCTGCATCTACGGCATCGGCTCGGTCGAAACCTATTCGAAGATGGTGGTGAAACTGGAGCAGGGCGGCCGGATCGACCGCGATCTGCTGGTCAAGGGCTTGGTCGAGCAGCAATACCGCCGCAACGACATGGCCTTCGCCCGCGGCTGCTTTCGGGTGCGCGGCGAGAATATCGACCTCTGGCCCTCCCAGCTGGAGGACCGCGCCTGGCGGGTCAGCCTGTTCGGCGACGAGGTGGATAGCATCCGCGAATTCGACCCGCTGACCGGCGAGATCACCGGCGAGCTGGAACGCGTGAACATCTACGCCAACAGCCACTATGTCACGCCCAGGCCCACGCTCAGCCAGGCCGTGCAGCGCATCAAACTCGAACTGAAAACCCGGCTGGAGGAGTTGTATGCTGCCGGCCGGCTGCTGGAGGCGCAGCGGCTGGAGCAGCGCACCACCTTCGACATGGAAATGATGGAGACCACCGGCTCCTGCAAAGGCATCGAGAATTATTCCCGCTACCTCTCCGGCCGCAATCCCGGCGAACCGCCGCCCACCCTGTTCGAATACCTGCCGGACAACGCGCTGCTGATCGTCGATGAAAGCCATGTGACCGTGCCGCAGATCGGCGGCATGTTCAGGGGCGACTTCGCCCGCAAGGCCATCCTGGCCGAGCACGGTTTCCGGCTGCCCAGCTGCATCGACAACCGGCCGCTGCGCTTCGAGGAATGGGAGGCCTTCCGGCCGCAGACCGTCTTCGTCTCCGCCACCCCCGGCCCGTGGGAAATGGAACGCACCGGCGGCGTCTTCACCGAGCAGGTGATCCGCCCGACCGGCCTGGTCGACCCCGTCTGCGACATCCGCCCCGTCGAGGGCCAGGTCGACGACCTGCTGGCCGAGGTGCGGCAGGTGACGCTGCAGGGCGGCCGCATCCTGGTCACCGTACTGACCAAGCGCATGGCCGAGGATCTCACCGAATACATGACCGAGGCCGGCATCCGCGTGCGCTACCTGCACAGTGATGTCGACACGCTGGAGCGCATCGAAATCATCCGCGACCTGCGCCGCGGCGGCTTCGACGTGCTGGTAGGCATCAACCTGCTGCGCGAGGGGCTTGATATTCCCGAATGCCGCCTCGTCGCCATCCTCGACGCCGACAAGGAAGGCTTCCTGCGCAGCGTGACCTCGCTGATCCAGACCATCGGCCGCGCGGCGCGCAATGCCGAGGGCCGGGTCATCCTCTACGCCGACCGGATGACGGAGAGCATGAAGAAGGCACTGGGCGAGACCGAGCGCCGCCGCACCCGGCAGATCGCCTACAACACCGAGCATGGCATCACGCCGATTTCCATCGTGCGCGACATCTCCGACGTGCTGAAGGATATCTCCCAGGGCGACTACGTGACGGTTGAGGCGAGCGAGGGCGATGCCTCGATGAATTTTGTTGGCAAGGACCTGCGCGCCAGCATCACCGAACTCGAGAAGAAAATGCGCGCCGCCGCCGCCGACCTGGAATTCGAAACCGCCGCCCGTCTGCGCGACGAGATCAAGCGGCTTGAGGCGCTGGAGCTGGGCATCGGCAGCGGCACCATGGCGCCGAACGAGGCCGGACGAAGCTTGCGCGACAGCACCCCGGCCAAGCCCGGCCGGGGCAAGAAGGAGGCCTGGAAGCCCAAGCCCATGGGCCCCGGCGGCGGTGGCTGGGACCCGAAGAAGATGAAGAAGCGGGGCTGAGAAGCCTTACCGCGTGCGGCGCGACAGCGACACCGCATAGGAGGAAGCGCGGACATGCAGCGTCGGGTCGTCGCTGAAGGCGATCCCCGGCTCCTGGTCCAGGGTCATGAAGCTGATGGGGTCGCAGGCGCCGCCGGGGCCGGGCGCCACCTCGCGCACGGTCAGCCGGCCGACCACGGCGCGGGGGCGGTCATCGGGCCAGGCGATGGTGGGGTTGTTCACATCATCGCCGGCGCCGGGGAATTGCAGCACCATGTCGAATTCCACAGGCGCGCTGGCCACCCGGCGGCGCAGCTCATCGGCCAGGAAATTGGCGGGCATGCTTGTCAGTTGCTCTGCCGTCAGCCGTTCCACCCCGGCGCGCGGCTCGAACACCCAGCGGGCGATGCGCACCTGGTTGTCGGCGCCCTGGAAACGGAAGGCGTTCACCCCCCAATAGGGCGTGGTCGCGAAGCTCGTCGGGGGCGTATTGGCGGCCAGCCAGCGGCCCTGCAGCGTGACGGCGGGGTTGGCGGCGACGAAGGCAGCCACCGCTGCGGCGTCGGGCGGCGTGCTGTTGGGGCCGAGGCGGCGGACGGCGAGGTTGGCCACGAAGACCTCGGGCGTCGGCGCGCCGAAGACGGGCACGGAGATGCTGGCCGAATCCCAGATATCGCCGGCAGAGGTTTCCATGCGGATCGCGAGGCCGCGGGTGGTGCGGGCGGTATCGGCCACGCGGGCATTGGGGCCACCCACGCCGAAGCGGATGATGGCCGGCACCGGCTGGCCGTTGAACACCGGCGCCACGGAAAGCCGGGTGCCCTCCGCCGTCGCCACGAACTGGCCGGCGGCGCAATAGCCCTTGCCATGGCTCGGGCGGGCGGTGGTGATGGGGCCAAGCGCGCCCTCGAAGGCATCGACGATCACATCGGGGCCGGGCTGGGCATGGGCCGCGGCCAGGCCAAGCCAGGCCGCGGCGGTCAGGGTGAACAGGATGGGGTGGAATCGCATGGGTCGCTCCTGAGGGGTGGCGGATCATAGCGTTGCGTTACGCTGGGCGACAGCAAATGGATAAGGCGCGCATGCCACCATCATGCAACCGTCATCGCGGCGGTGATCGATTCAGGTTTTGCACTGCGCCGCAACCCAGGCTAAGATGTTTTTAGCCGGCGCATCTTGAACGCCGGTGGACGGCCCGGCATCCCCCGCCGGCTCGCCCTACCAATCCGATCGGAAGTACAACAATGGGCGCCCGGCCACCCCCCTGGCCGGGCGCTTTTTTGTTTGCAGGGCGTCTCGCTTGAAGATCATTCCGCTTTCGCTCGGCCGTCAGACCGTGGCCGATCTCTCCTGGGCCTCGCTGCGGGTTCCGCGCTGCGTGATGACGGCGCGGATCGCGGTGCCGCGCTGCCTCGCCGCGCGCGCGGCCCTGCCCGCGCCGCGGCCGCCATGGACGACGCTGTTCCTCAAGGCCTTCGCGACCGTATCCGTCAGCCAGCCGGCGCTGCGCCGGGTGCATGCCACGCTGCCCAGCCCGCGGATGATCGAGGCCGAGCAGGCCATCGGCTGCATCATCCTGGAGCGGGCGGATGACGCGGCACTCGGCTTCGCCCGCATCACCGAGCCGCATCACCGGCCATTGCCCGAGCTGGCCGCCCTGCTCGCCGATGCCAAATCCGCCCCAACGGCGGAGGAAAAGCGCTTTCGGCGAATCCAGCGTTTTGCCCGGCTTCCCTGGCCGCTGCGCCGGCTGCTGCTGCGTTTGGGGCTGGCGTTCGGCGCGCCGCTGCTGCGCTATGGCGGCACCTTCGCCATCTCCACGGTGGGCGAACATGGCGCGGGGATCGTCGACAGCGTCAGCATCCTGCCCTGTTTCCTGACCTATGGGCCGATCGGGCGGGATGGCGCGGTGGAGGTCTACCTCGCCTTCGATCACAGGGTGATGGATGGCGCCGATGGCGCCGCCGCGCTGGCCGCGTTGCAATCCACCCTGGAAGGCGCCATCACCGCGGAACTGACGGCGCTCGCGCCGGGCAACCGCGCAGGCACCGAATGACCGAGACCACGACCGACCTCGTGCCGCCGCGCCCGGCGGTGAATGCCCGCTTTCCCGGGCCGATGCGCATTCTGACCGCGACGGTGGACGACCTGCTGGGCCTCTTCCCCGAGGTCAGCTTCCGCCACCACCTTATGCCGCTGAAGACGCTGACGCGCCGCGTGCTGGTGGTGAATGAGCCGGAGCTGGTCCGGCAGGTCTACATCACCTCGGCGGGCAATTACGAGGCGAAGAGCCAGCATTTCCAGCAGGCGCTGGTGCCGCTGATCGGTGACAGCATGTTCGTCAATGATGGCGAGGTTTGGAGCAGCCGCCGCGCGGTGATGGCCCGCCACCTCCACCCCAGCCGCATGACCGGCTACCACAACCTGTTCGTGGAGGGGGCCGAGGCGCTGGCGGCGGGCTGGAACGGCCGTTTCGACATCGCACCGGGCATCGGCGCCACCACGGCGCTGGTGGTGATGCGCGCGCTGTTCGGCGACACCGCGCGGATGGCCGATGCGCAGCGCCTGGTCACCAGCTTCACCGCCTTCGAGGGCGCGGTGATGGCGGTGGACATGGCGCATGTCTTTGGCCTGCCCAGGCGCTTTTCCGGGTTTCAGTTCCACACCGCCTGGCGCCATGCGCGTGACGTGCGGCGCATCTGCACCGAGGCCATGGCCATTGCCGAGCCCGGCGGCATTCTCGGCGCATTGCGCGACGCAAGGAAGAATGACGGCGCGGCGCTGCTCGACGAAGCCCAGCTGATCAGCGAGGTCGCCTTCCTGCTGCTGGCCGGCAGTGAGACCTCGGCCAATGCGCTGTGCTGGGCGCTGTATCTGGTGGCGCGCCACCCGCCCACGCTTGCGCGGCTGCGCGAGGAGCTTGCGCGGGTCCTGGGTGGCCGCGCGCCGACGGCAGAGGAGCTGAACCTGCTGCCCTTCACCCGGGCGGTGTTGCAGGAGACGCTGCGGCTCTACCCGCCGGTGCCCTATCTCTCGCGCCAGGCGGCGGCGCCCGATCGCATCCGCCATATCGCGGTGCGGCCCGGCGATACGGTCCTGGCGCTGCCCTGGCTGCTGCACCGGCATGAGCGGCTGTGGGATGCGCCGCATGCTTTTCGGCCCGACCGTTTTTTTGGCGATGCGGCGCGGAAAGTACCGCGCTTCGGCTATATCCCGTTTAGCCTTGGGCCGCGGGTCTGCACCGGTGCGGCCTTCGCCATGGCCGAGATGCTGGTGATGATGGCGGTGCTGCTGCAACGCCTCGATATCTCCGCCGAGGGATGCCCGGCGCCGGTGCCGCGGGCCAAACTCTCGCTCCGGCCGCGCAATGGGGTGGTGCTCAACCTCGCGCCGCGCGCGGCAGGGGGCGTTCCGCTATCCGGCGCCGCCTGCTAAGCCCGCCCAAGCCGTAGCGTAAGGAAGCAACCGTGCCCGATTATGTGATACCGACACCTGCCGTCGCCGCCCTGGCGATCAAGGGCTCCAATGCGATGTTCCCCATCCGCCGCATCTTCTGCGTCGGCCGCAACTACGCCGAGCACGCGATCGAAATGGGCTCCGACCCGACGCGCGAGCCGCCCTTCTACTTCACCAAACCGGCCGATGCCGTGGTGATCAACGATGCCGACATGCCCTACCCCACGGTGACGAAGTCGCTGCATCACGAGATGGAGCTGGTGGTCGCCATCGGCACCGGCGGCTCCAACATCACCATCGCCAATGCGCTGAAGCATGTCTGGGGCTATTGCTCGGGCCTGGACATGACCCGGCGCGACATCCAGAACGAGGCCAAGAAGACGGGCCGCCCCTGGGATATGGGCAAGGGCTTCGACCAGTCCGCGCCGATGGGCCTGCTGATCCCCGCCGCGGGCTTCGACCCCTCGAAGGGCAAGATCGAGCTGAAGGTGAATGGCAAGGTCACCCAGACCTCCGACCTCGCCAAGCTGATCTGGTCGGTGCCCGAGGTGATCGCCAATCTTTCGGAGCTGGTCGAGCTTGCCCCGGGTGACCTGATCATGACCGGCACGCCCGAGGGCGTGGCCGCCGTGGTGCGCGGTGACCTGCTCGAGGGCTTTGTCGAGGGCGTCGGCACGGTCACGACCAGGATCGTCTGAGGATCCGGCGGCGCGGGGCCGACCCGCGCCGCCCCCGCTTCCCAAAGCGGCGCGCAGTTGCCAAAGCTGGGCACCCCCTTTTCGCGAGTCCCCGCCCTTGGCCCTTCGCATCGCCACCTGGAACATCAACTCCATCCGCCTGCGCATCGGCCTTCTGGCGCGCCTGGCCGGGGAGCTGGCGCCTGACGTCATCTGCCTGCAGGAGACGAAATGCCCCGATGAGCATTTCCCGCTCGACGCCATTCGGGCCATGGGTTTCGACCATGTCGCGATGCGGGGGATGAAGGGCTACAACGGCGTCGCCATCCTCTCCCGCCTGCCCTTCGCGGTGCGCGAGGCGGACCCCGACTGGTGCGAGAAGGGCGATTGTCGCCACCTCGGCGTGATGCTGGACGCGCCCGGCGGGCTGATCGAGCTGCATGATTTCTACGTGCCCGCGGGCGGCGACATCGCCGACCCCGTGGCCAATCCGAAATTCGCCCATAAGCTGGATTTCGTGATGGAGGCCACCGCCTGGGCCAAGACCCGGGCGCGGGCGAAGCGCCGTGTCATGCTGGGCGACCTCAACATCGCGCCGCTGGAGCATGATGTCTGGTCGCACAAGCAACTTCTGAACGTGGTCTCCCACACGCCGGTCGAGACCACCGCGCTGAACCGCTGGCTGGCCGAAGGCCGGTGGCATGACGCCATGCGCCACTTCGTGCCGGACGACCAGAAGCTCTACACATGGTGGTCCTACCGCGTGAAGGATTGGGAGGCTGCGGATCGCGGAAGGCGGCTGGACCATATCTGGGTCTCGCCCGACCTCGCCGGCAGCCTGGCGGCCTGCACCGTGCACAAGCCGGCGCGCGGCTGGGTTCAGGCCAGCGACCATGTGCCGGTGATGCTGGAACTGAGCCTTTAGCATGCGGATCCTGGGGCTGGACGCGGCCGGCCTGCGTTGCTCGGCCTGCCTGATCGAGGATGACGTGGTGCTGGCCGAGCTGGAGCGCGAGGCCGTCTTCGGCCAGCCCGCCATCCTGCCGGCCCTCGTGGAGGGCGTTCTTGCCGGCGGGCGGCTGGACCATGTCGCCGTGGGCATCGGTCCGGGCGGCTTTACCGGCATCCGCACGGCGCTGGCGCTGGCACAGGGGCTGGCGGATGGCCGTGGCGTCGGGCTTTCCGGCGTGTCGATCCTGCAAGCACTGCCCTGGCTGCTCGACAATCCGCAGGCGCGGCAGGTCTGGGCCGCGGTCGACAACCGGCGCGGCGGCATCTTCCTGATGCGTCAGGGGATGACGCCCGAGAGCCTGCCGGAGACAGCCCTGCCGGACCCGGCCGGGCCTGTTCTGCTCGGTGGCAGCGGCGCCGTGGCGGCCTGCGCCCGGCTGCTGGCCCGGGGCAGGCCGGTGGCGCTGGGGCGCCAGCGCGGCCCGATCGCGCGCGGCGTGGCGATGGAAGCGGCCGCGGCGCTGCTGGCAGGGCAGGCGCCGCATCCCGCGCAGCCGCTTTATATCGACCAGCCCGCGGTGACATGAACGCCACGGCGCTGGCACTGGCCGGGGATGCGCCCGCGCTGGCGGCGATCCATGCCGCCGCCTTCCCGCCGGGCCTGGCCTGGAGTGAGGCGGATATCGCCGAGTTGCTTTCCATGCCCGGCTGTTTCGCCCTGCGCCAAGGCGGCGATGCCTTCATCATGTGCCGCGTGGCGGCGGATGAAGCCGAGGTGCTGACAGTGGCCACCCGGCCGGATGCAAGGCGGCGCGGCCTGGCCCGCGGCCTGCTCGACGCCGCTTTCGCGGCCTGCCGTGCGCGGGCGGCGGATGTTCTTTTCCTCGAGGTCGGCGCCGTCAATCCCGTCGCCCAGTCGCTCTACACCGGCCTGGGCTTCACCGAAATCGCCCGGCGCCCGCGATACTATCCAGATGGTACGGATGCGATCGTGATGCGGCTCAGGCTTTCCTGATCAACAGACAATTGCCTTTTTTGTTCAACACTATATGTCCCAGTTCCGCCACTGCACGCGGCAGGTTGCGGGCTGGTTCCTCACCCAGAAACAATACCTCCAGACAGGCGCCGGAGGGGATTCTGTCCAGCATCAGCCGGACGCGAACAAAGGTCATCGGGCACACCTCACCGCGTATGTCTATTGCATGAGTTGGCGAAGGGAATTTTTCTTCCATGAACCCGCTACCTTTTGTGCAGAAAACGCCAGAACATGATTGCGACACAGTCATCGAAAGTCGTACACGATTCGCACAGGTTAATTTAATGGGGGATAACCATGTTGGAGAATGATATGTCGCAAGACTTGCTCGGATTGACCGCGGAAATCGTGTCGGCGCATGTAGCGAACAATCCTGTGGCGATGGCGGAATTGCCGGGCCTCATCAGCCAGGTGCATACAGCGCTGGCAAATCTGGGCAAAGCCGCGCCGGAGCCTGAGGTCAAGCGCCTCGAGCCCGCCGTGTCGGTGAAGAAATCCATCACGCCCGGCTACATCATTTGTCTCGAGGACGGCAAGAAGCTGAAAATGCTCAAGCGCCACCTCAAGACCGCCTACAACCTCACGCCGGATCAATACCGTGAGAAGTGGGGCCTGCCCTCCGATTATCCCATGGTGGCGGATGACTATGCGAAGCGCCGCTCGGCCCTGGCCAAGGAAATCGGCCTGGGCACCAAGCCGCGCGGCGCTGCCAAGGATGCCGGCTGAGGCGCTGCGCGTTGTCGCATCGCGACACCCTTCGCAGCATCGCATCGCGACACCCCGCGCCACATCGCATCGCGACACTTTGCCCTGCGGGCCATCAACCACTATGTTGAGGCCTCCGGGGTGGAGCTAGCGGGCATTGGGCGTCATTTCGCAGGCAGATGATGCGTCAACCGCTCGTGCGGCACAGGATCAGCATGTGATCTCGCGAATCGAGCGCATGTGCATCGAGCGTGGCCTGAAAATGACCGGCCAGCGCCGCACCATCGCCCGCGTCCTCAGCGACAGCGAGGATCATCCGGATGTGGAGGAACTCTATCGTCGCGCCGCGGTGCTCGACAGCCGTGTCTCCATCGCCACCGTCTATCGCACGGTGCGGTTGCTGGAAGAGAAGGGGATCCTTGCCAGACGCGACTTCGGCGAGGGTCGCTCACGCTATGACCCGACCGATCGTGGCCATCACCATCATCTCATCGATGTCGATACCGGCCGGGTGATCGAATTCGAGGATCCGGCGCATGAGCGGATCGCCGCCGAGATCGCCGCGCGGCTGGGCTTTGAACTCGTCGATGTCCGCCTGCAGCTTTTCGCCCGGCGTGCCCCAGCGCCCCCCGCCAGAACCACCCCGGCCACGGCCGGAAAGAAGCCGACATGACATTGCCCTTCGAGGAAATCCGCAGCGGCCGCCTGGGGGTGCGCGTGGCGCTCAGCCAGGCCGAGATCGAGGCCGGGCAAAGGCTGCGCTACCAGGTCTTTGTCGATGAGATGGGCGCGAGGCCGGATGCAGAGGCGCTCAGCACAGGCCTCGATGCCGACATGTTCGACGCCGTGGCCGATCATCTTCTCGTGCTCGACCATGATCTGGGCGAGGGTGCCGCCAGCGTGGTTGGCACCTATCGCCTGATCCGCCGCGAAGCGGCCGGAAAGCTCGGCCGTTTTTACAGCGCTGATGAATATGATATCGGTCCCCTCACCAGCTTCCCCGGCGAGATCCTCGAGCTGGGGCGCAGCTGCGTGAGCAGCCAGTACCGGACCCGCGGTACGCTCCAGCTGCTCTGGCAGGGCATCGCCGCCTATGTCTTCCAGCACCGCATCGGGCTGATGTTCGGCTGCGCCAGCCTCCCCGGGCTCGATCTCGATGCCAATGCCGCCGTGCTCTCCTACCTGCACCAGCGCCATCTCGCGCCGGAAGGGCTGCGGCCCCGCGCGGTGGCCGGGCGCTACGTGACGATGAACCGCCTGCCGCCCGGCAGCTATGACGAGAAGGCCGCGCTGCTGGCGCTGCCGCCGCTGATCAAAGGCTATCTGCGTCTGGGCGGCTTCGTGGGCGATGGCGCGGTGCTGGATGAGCCTTTCAACACCACCGATGTCTGCATCATCGTGAAATCCGATCTGATCACGAAGAAATACTCGAATCACTACGAGCGGAAGAACGCTCCAGCAGCCTGAGGTAACGCGGCAGCACCGTCGCCCAGCTGAACTCGGCCCTGGCGCGTTGCCGGGCGGCCTGACCCAGCCGCTCGCGCAGGGGCGTATCCGCCAGCAGCCTTGCCAGCCCATCGCGCACCGCATCGGCATCGCTGCCATCGACCAGCAGGCCGGTCTCGCCCTGCACCACCGCATCCGCCGCGCCGCCGGCCAGGCCCGCCAGGCTGGGCACACCGAACCAGGCGGCCTCGATATAGACTAGGCCGAAGCCCTCGACGGAACGCGCCTCCCGCCGCACCGGCATGGCGAAGACCGTGGCCCGGCCGAGCAGCGCCGATTTCGTCGCCTCATCCACCGCGCCCGCGAAATCCACCCTGGCGGCCACGCCGCATTCCACGGCCAGCGCCCGCAGCCGCGCCTCATCGGGGCCGGCGCCGGCGATGGTGTAGCGCGCGCCGGCCAGGCCAGGCAGGGCGCGGATCACCATGTCGAAACCCTTGCGCGGCTCCAGCCGGCCAAGACTGACGATATGGCCCGGCTCTGGCAGCAGTGGGGCGGGCATGGGTTCGCGGATGGCGAGATTCACCACCTCCACGGCATCATGCAATCCCGCCATGAGGCCCGCGGTGAAGCGCGAATTCGCCGCCACCGCATCGGCCCGGGCAAAGGCGCGCGCCATCCGGTCCTGGCGCGCGCCATCGCGTCGCAAAAGCTCATTGCCATGCGCCATCACCACCACGCGCGTGCGGCCTGCGGGCAGGCTCTCCAGCGATTTCCAGCTATCGGCCCAGACCACATCGGGCGCCAGCGCTGCCAGCGCCCGGGCCTTGCGCCAGCGACGCCAGAAGCGCGGCCCGGCGAAGCGGCGCACCGGGAAGGGCCAGTCCGGCTCGGGCTGGCCGCCGCGGATATGGTCGGCCAGCACCACGACCGGGTGCCCGGTCCGCCAGAACGCCATGGCGAGTTCGCCCATCATGGTCTCGATGCCGCCGCGATCGGGCGGGAAGCATTGCGTCAGCAGCGCGATCATGGCCGGGCGAGGGCCGCGAAACGCGCCGCCACCTCCGCCCAATCCGGCGGCGGGGGTTGGGTCAGGGCGGCCTGGTGCATGGCGCGCCAGGCCACGTCGTCGCGCAGGATGCGGATGGCCGCCTTGGCGAAGGCATCGTGGTCCGGGGCCACGATGCCGGTCAGGCCATCGCGCACCCGTTCGGCCACGGCGCCCTCATCGCCCAGAATGCATGGCAGGCCCATGGCCTGGGCCTCGGCCACCGCCAGGCAGAAGGTTTCGCCGGGATCGCCGAGGTAGAGCATGGCCCGCGCCCGGGCGTAGCTTTCGGCCAGCACCGCGCGGGGCTGTGGGCCGCGCAAGACCACGCCGGGGGTATGGGCGGCGCGTTCCATCACCGGCGCCGCGCGGTCGGCCAGCTTCTGGGGGCCGCCATAGACGCCCGCGCCGGCATAGACATGCAGGCTGGCGCCAGGCACGGCGGGCAGGATGCGCGCGGCCCAGATCGCCAGCAGCGCATCGAGGTTGCGCAGCGGGTTGGAGGCGAAGACGGCGCGCGGCGGCGGCGGGCCATGCTCCACGCCGCCCTGGGAAAATGGCGGCGCCACGGCCAGCGGGATCTCCACCGCCGCACCGGCGAACAGCCTTGGCAGGCCGGCCCGGTGCGACGGCCCCAGCACCACGATGCGCGGCCGCGCCAGCAGCAGCGGGATGGCATGGCGCGGCTTGGAGAGGTAGCGCGCGGGGTTGTGCAGCCACAGCACCCGCCGCCCCCGTGGCATCCGCTGGAACAGCCGCGGCGTGCGGTTGGCGATGACGAGGTCCGCTGGCGCCTCGGCTCCGGGGCCGGCGAGCGGCGCCCAGAGCGCCCCATCGCCGTCGCGCTCCGCCGGCGCCTCGCCGGCCAGGACGGTGACGGCGTGGCCGGCCTGGGCAAGGGCGCGCACCAGCATGGCTGTGGCGATCTCGACACCCCCGCAGGGTTGCGCCAATGCGGCTTCGGCGGGCAGGCGGGGCCCTTCGGTGGCGAGGATGATCCTCACCGGTGGCGCTCCGGCTCCAACCGGGCCTTGAGGTGGCTCAGCAGCGGAAACAGCCCGGCGCAGAAGGCCAGCAGCAAACCCCAGCCGCCTTCCCTGTAACCGCGGCGGGTGACCAGCGCCTTGAAGAAGCGGCTGACGAAACGGCGGAGATTGCCCGGCAGGGTGCCGATATCGCCGGCATCCAGCAGGTCGGCTGCCCTGAGGCTGCTGTAGCGGTCGAGCCTGCGCAGCATGTCGGAAATGTCGCGATCGACATCATGGCGGATCGCGGCGGCCTCGATCTTGGCACCTTCGGTGCCGGTCCAGTCCAGGCCGGGATGCACCCGCTGCGCCCGCCAGTACTTTGTGCCGCGGCGGAACAGGATGGGCTTGGCGGTGGTGCCGAAACTGCCGGCCCAGCCATGCCTGAGCAGCCGCCCGCCGATGTAATTGTCGATGGCGACGCGGTGGAAGGCATGCGGGCTGCCGGCGATGACCTCGCGGATCAGGCGGGCGAGCTCGGGCGGCACCGTTTCATCGGCATCGACCTCCAGCACCCAATCCCCGGTGCAGGCTGCGATGCCGGCATTGCGGCGCGGGCCTTCCAGCGCCCATTCGCCCTCCAGCACCACGGCACCCGCCGCGCGGGCGATCTCGGCCGAAGCGTCGGTGCTGCGGTCCAGGACCACCACGATCTCGTCGGCGAAGGCCAGGCTGGCCAGGCAGCCGGGCAGGCGGGCGGCCTCGTTGCGGGCGACGACCAGGGCGGAGAGCCTCACGCCGCCACCGGCAGCAGGGCCTGGGCGGCGGTGAGTGCGCGCTCCATGGGCAGGGCATCCATGCGGGCCAGCCTTTCTAGCTCCGTCGCTTCGGGCGGGCTGACATGCCGGTCGGCCTCGACCACGCGGGCCAGCGGGCCGGAGGGTGCGTATTCTTCGGCATTGGTGGGGCCGAACAGGCCGAGCGTGGGCGCCCCGGCGGCGGCGGCGAGGTGCATCAAGCCGGAATCATTGCCGATATAGAGGCTGGCGCGGGCGAGCAGCGCCGCGGCCTCGGGCAGGGAGAGTTGGCCCACCAGATTCACCGCGCCGGGCAGGCCCGCCAGCACGGGGGCGACCATGGCGGCCTCGGCCTCGCCCGGGCCGCCCAGCACCACGATGCCATGGCCGGCCAGCGCGCCGCCGGGCCCGGTCAGCGCCCGGGCCAGGGCGATGAAGCGCTCGGCCGGCCAGACCTTGTAATGCCAGTTCGCGCTGGGGCCGAGGGCGAGGAAGGGGCCGGGAATCGCCGCCGTGCGCGCCATATCCGCGGCATCGAACCAGGCCACGGGCAACGGCGGCGGCGCCAGACCAAGGATGTCGGCCAGATGCACCAGCCGATGTCCCGGCCTGCGGCCACCGCGCATGACGCCGCGCGCCCTGGTTGGCACCATCCAGGCCATGGCCGAGCCGCGCAGATCCACCACCAGGTCCCAGCGCTGCCGCACCGCGAACCACCACAGCCCCAGCCAATGGGCGGAATATTGACGTTTTCGCAGCACCAACAGCCTTTCGAGGCCGGGCATGCGGGAAAAAACGCCCTCGGCCGCCGGGCCGCAGGCCACGGTGAAGCCTGCGCCTGGGTGGCGCGCCATCAGATGGGCCAGCAGCCCGGTGGAGAGCACGGCGTCGCCGATGCGCGTGGAGGAGATGAACAGGATCCGCACGGCTCCTTCCTAACACGGTTGAACCGGCGCCGCGCCCCCGCCAAGTATCGGCCATGCCGATCTCCCTTTTGCCGCATCGCGGCGTTGTCGAACTGGCGGGCCAGGACCGTGTGGCCTTCCTGCAGGGGCTTGTTTCCAACGACGTGGCGCTGGTGGCGCCCGGGCGCTGCGTCTGGGCGGCGCTGCTGACGCCGCAGGGCAAGTGGCTGGCGGATTTTTTTGTCTGCTACCGGCCGGATGCGCTGTTGCTGGAGTGTGAGCGCGGGCAGGCGGCGATGATCGCTGAAAAACTCATAAAGTTCCGGCTGCGCTCCAAGGTCGGGCTGCGCGATGCCTCCAACGGTTTCGCCGTGGTGGCGGGCTGGGGCGAAGCGCTGATGCCGGAGGGCGCCGCGCCCGACCCCCGCCTGCCCGAGGCGGGCTGGCGCGCCGTGATGCAGCGTGGCGACCACCCCGATGCCAGCGCGGCCTATGATTCCCATCGCCTGGCGCTCGGCCTGCCCGATACGGCCGATATGCGCGCCGAACAGACCGTGCTGCTGGAGGCCGGCTTCGACGAACTGCAAGGCGTGAGCTGGGACAAGGGTTGCTATATGGGCCAGGAGCTGACCGCGCGGACCAAGTATCGCGGCCTGGTCAAGCGCCGGCTGGTGCCCGTGCGGGTCGAGGGCGCCCTGCCGCCGCCCGGCACGCCGGTGCTGCGCGATGGGGTGGAGCTGGGCGAGATGCGCTCGGGCCGCGACGGACGGGGCATGGCGCTGCTGCGGCTGGCCGCACTGGACGGTGCGCTGGAATGCGGCGGGGCGGTGCTGCACCCCGAGCCCGCGGCCTGGATGCGGCTGCCGGCCGATGTCTGAAAAGGATCGCGGCCCCGACATCAGCCCGCCGCCGCCGGTGGTCGTGGCGGCCGGCCTTGTCGTGGCCTGGGTGCTGGGCGCCGTGCTGCCCGTGCAATTGGGGCCGCCCACACCGGCGCTGGGCGGGCTGATGGTCTTCGCTTCCGTCGCCTGGCTGGGCTGGGCGCTGCTGGTGATGGTTCGGGCGGGCAATGATCCGCGCCCGCACACCCCCGATACGCTGGTCGTCCGCGGCGGGCCGTATCGCTTCGGCCGCAACCCGATCTATCTGGGTTTTGTCGGGTTTCTCGCCGGGGTGGCGCTGGCCTGGGGCACCCTCTGGGCCTGGCTGGCGGTGGGGGCCGTGTTCCTGTGGCTGGATTTCGCGGTGATCAGGCGCGAGGAAGTATATCTCCGCGAAAAATTCGGGGCGGGTTACGCCGAATACGCCGCCCGCACCCGACGCTGGCTCTGAACTATTCCGGCTGCACGCCCAGCGCCTGCAGGATGCCGCGATAGGCCTCGAACTCGCTGTTGATCATCGCCGTGAACTCGGCCCGCGGCAGGTAGCGGATGATGCTGCGCGCGTTGGCGGCCATACGCCGCACCGCCTCCTGCTCCAGCGATTCCCGGCACAGGCTTTCCAGGCGGTTGAGGATATGATCCGGCGTGCCGCGCGGCGCGTAGATGCCGACCTGGCTGAATTGCAGCGCATCCACCCCCTGCTCGCGCGCCGTGGGCACGTTGGGGAAATCGGGGTGGCGGCGTTCGGAAAACACCGCGATCAGCCGCATCCGGTCCGACAGCACGAACTCCGAGGCCGAGGCCACCACCGCTGTGGAGAAATCGAGCCGCCCCGCCAGCGTCTCGTTGAGATGCGGCGAGTCGCCACGGAAGGCGATATGGGTGAACTCCACCCCGGTGGCGCGTGTGATCCGCCACACGCCGAGCATGGGCAGCGAATTCGGCCCGGCGCTGCCATAGCTGAGGTTTCTCGCCCGCCCCGCGGCCAGCAGATCGGCCAGGTTGCGGATCGGGCTGTCGCTGCGCACGACGAGGCCCAGATGGTTCTCATTGGTGCCGCAGACCGGGGCGACGTGTGTCGGGTCCAGGCCCAAATTGCGCACCATATGCGGCTGCACCACCACCGCGGTCATCGGCGTCAGCGCGATGGTCCGGCCATCGGGCGGCGAGGAGGCCATGAAGCGCATGCCCACCACGCCCGAGCCACCATCACGGTTCACCACCGCGACCGGCACGCCAAGCTGCCGGCCCATATACTCGCCGATGGCGCGCATGAAGGCGTCCGACCCGCCGGGGGAATAGGGGCTGACCAGGGTGATGGCGCCATCCGGGCGCCAATCCTGGGCCTTTGCCGGAATGGCCAGCAGAAGGATCGCGAGCAGAAAACGCATGGGTTTCACTCCTCGATGATGGCGACGGCGCGGACCCAGCCGGCCGAGGCGCGATGGATTTTCACGGGGAAGGCGGCGACGGTGAAACCCTTGTCCGGCAAGGCTTCCAGATTGCCCAGCTTCTCCATGTGGCTGTAGCCGATCTGCCTTCCGGCGCGGTGGCCCTCCCAGATCAGCGACGGGTCGCCGCCGGCATCGAGGCGTTTTCGGGTCGCGCTGAAGGGTGCATCCCAGGACCAGCCATCGGTGCCGACCAGGCGCACGCCGCGCTCGAGCAGATACATCGTCGCCGCCAGCCCCATGCCGCAGCCGCTGTCGATGAAATCATCCTCGCCATAACGGCTGCCGGCGCGGGTGTTGACCAGCACGATGTCGAGCGGCTTCAGCGTGTGGCCGATGCGCGCCAGCTCCGCCTCCACCTCATCGGCTTGCACGACATGGCCGTCGGGTTTGGCACGGAAATCCAGCTTCACCCCGGGGTTGAAGCACCATTCCAGCGGCACCTCGTCGATCCTGAGCGAGGGCCGGCCGCCGGGGATCAACGCCTCATCCTGGCGCGAGAAGTAATGATAGGGCGCGTCCATATGGGTCGCGTTGTGGGTCGAGATATTGACCCTTTCGACCGCGGCGTATTCGCCCTCCGGCAGGGCCGAGATCGGCACGCCCATGTATTCCGCCATGCGCGGCGCGGTGTCGTGGTGGTTGAGATATTCGATCTGCGGCTCCATCCCCGGCGGGTCGGATTTGATGCCGGATTTCAGCGCCACGGAAATGTCGATGATGCGTCGCATGGGCGTCAGGCCTTGTGAGCGGGGAGGATGGTGCCGCGGCATTCGCCGAAGCCGATGGGCGTGGCGCCGGGCGCATGCGCCTGGCCGGTGAAGATGATGGTGTCGCCGTCCTCGAGGTAGCGGCGGGTCTCGCCATTGGGCAGGGCGATGGGGCCGCGCAGCAGGATTTCGGCGATGCAGGCCTCGGCACCCTCGGCGGGGCCGGAGACGGTGCCGCTGCCCAGAAGGTCACCCGGCAGCAGGTTGCAGCCATTCGAAGTGTGGTGGGCGACCATCTGCGCTGGCGTCCAGTACATGTTCTGGAAGGGTGCCGTGGTGATAACATGCGGCGCGGTCATGGCGGGGGTTTGCAGCGCCGCGCGCATCGCGATGGCCAGGCCATCGGGCCGGCCGCTGGTGAGATGGGCGGGGCAGCGCGGCGCGCCCGCCTCGCGCGGCGGCAGATCGGTGGCGAAGGGCGCCAGCGCCTCCGCCGTGACGACCCAGGGGGAGACGGAGGTGTGGAAACTCTTGCCTAGAAAAGGGCCGAGCGGCGGCATTTCGTAGCGCTGGATGTCGCGCACCGACCAGTCGTTCAGCAGGCAGAAGCCGAAGAGGCGCTGGTCCGAGAGGCTGATCGGCGTGGGCTCGCCCTGTTCATTCCCGCCGGCGATCCAGAAGCCGAGCTCCAGCTCGAAATCCATCGCACCGGTCGGGGCGAAGACGATCTCGCCATCGCGGAAATACTGCCCCCAGGGCCGGCGCACATCGATGCCCGAGGGTCGCACCGAGCTGGCGCGGGAATGATAGGCCACGGGCAAGTGATGGAAGGCCGGCGGTAGTGGATTTTTGGGGTCGCGCGCGGCGCCGAGGCGGTGGCAGTGATCGTAGCTCGCCATGAAGTCCGAAAAATTGCGGACCTCGGTGGGCAGATGCATGCGCACCGCCGATTGCGGGTGCAGCAATTCGGGGTGCGGATGCGCGCCCTCGGCCAGCAGCGCGGAGAGATTGTGCCGCAACTCGGCCGAGGCGGCGCGGCCGAGTGCCATCAACGGGTGCAGCGAGGGGCCGGAGGCGGCCTCGGCGGCGGCGCCACGGAGCAGGCCATGCGCCATGGCGGCTGAGATGTCGAAAACCTGGTCGCCGATCGCGACACCGCCGCGCGGCGCATGGCCGCCTGTGGAGAAGATGCCGAGCGGCAGGTTCTGGATGGGGAAATCGCAGCCGGGGATATTGGCGCTGGCCACCCAGCTTGTCAGGCCGGGCGCGTGGGTGTGGTCTGTCGGCAAGTGCCGCTTCCTCCGTTGTTGCGGGGAGCTTGCCCATCTCCGCGCAAATGGGAAAGGTGCTTTTCGAGGACGCGGGTCCCGGGGCATGGCGCCGGAGCGGGCGCGGCACCACATCGCGGTGAGCAGCAAAAGGCATCTTCCATGACCTATGACTTCGACCTCTTCGTCATCGGCGGCGGCTCCGCCGGCGTGCGGCTGGCCCGCATCTCGGCCGGCCACGGCGCCCGGGTGGGGGTCGCGGAGGAGCGTTTTTGGGGCGGCACCTGCGTCAATGTTGGCTGCGTGCCAAAGAAAATCATGGTCCAGGCCGCCGAATATGGCATGTGGGCGGATGACGCCGCGGCCTTCGGCTGGACCGGCATGGTGAAGGGCGAACACGACTGGGCGAAACTGGCGGCGGCGCGCGATGCCGAGGTGGGCAGGCTTTCGGCCATCTATTCCAAGCTGCTGCTGGGCGCGGGCTGCCAGGTGTTTGACGCCCGCGCGACCTTTATTGACGCCCATATGCTGGATGTCGGCGGCCAGCGGGTCACGGCCGAGCGCATCGTCATCGCCACCGGCGGCCAGGCCACCAAGCTGGACATCCCCGGCGCCGAGCACGGCATGATCTCCGATGGGCTCTTCACCCTGCCCGCCCTGCCGAAGCGCGTGGCGATCATTGGCGGCGGCTACATCGCCCTGGAATTCGCCTGCCTGCTCGCCGGCCTGGGCGCCCAGACAGAGGTTTTCCACCGCGCCACCCTGCCGCTGACCGGCTTCGACCAGGACATCCGCGAGGCGCTGCCCGAGGCCATGCGTGCCCAGGGCATCGTGATGAATGCCGGCGTGATGCCGACCCGCATCGCCAAGACCGGCGAGGAATACATCATCAGCCTGACCAGCAATTTCATCCGCGAAGTGGATGCGGTGTTCTTCTGCACCGGCCGGCGCGCCAATACCGCCGGCCTGGGGCTGGAGGCGGCGGGGGTGGCCGTGAACGCTGCCGGCGCCGTCATCGTCGATGACGAACATGCCACCAGCCAGCCACATATCTTTGCGATCGGCGATGTGATCGACCGGCTGAACCTCACCCCCATGGCCACCGCCGTGGGCCATGCCCTGGCCGATACGCTGTTCGGCAACAAGCCGCGAAAGGCCAGCTACCTGAACGTGCCGACCGCCGTCTTCACCTCGCCGCCCATCGGCACGGTGGGGCTGACCGAGGCCGAGGCGGCGAAGCTGGGGCCGACCGACATCTACCTCACCCGCTTCACGCCGATGCGCCACACCATGAGCAAGCGCGAGGGTCGCAAGACCACCATGAAGCTGGTGGTCGACCAGGCCAGCCAGAAGATTCTCGGCGCGCATATGCTGGGCGAGGATTCGGCCGAGATCATGCAGGGCATCGGCATCGCCGTGGCGATGGGTGCGACCAAGCAGGATTTCGACCGCACCATCGGCATCCACCCCACCGCGGCCGAGGAATTCGTCACCCTGCGCACCCGCACCCGGGTTGTCGGCGAGGCAGGCACGGAAAAGGCACAGGCCGCGCAGTAGCGCCCGACACCGTTCCGCCATATTCTCAGGCGGATTACCTAGTGGAGAGAAACCAATGGCACGCGCATGGACCCCGTCCAGCTGGCGCGACATGCCGATACGGCAGGTCCCTGAATACCCGGACAACGCGGCACTGGCTGCGATGGAGCAGAAACTCGGCCGCTTTCCGCCGCTGGTTTTCGCCGGCGAGTGTGAGCGGCTGAAGGCCGATCTCGGCCGCGCCGGCGATGGCCGCGCCTTCGTTCTGCAAGGCGGCGATTGCGCCGAGAGCTTTTCGGAGTTCCGCACGGACGCCATTCGCGACACCTTCCGGGTGCTGCTGCAGATGGCGGTGGTGCTGACCTTCGGCGCGACGGTGCCGGTGGTGAAGCTGGGCCGCATGGCCGGGCAATTCGCCAAGCCGCGCTCCAGCGATGTCGAGAAACAGGGCGAGGTGACGCTGCCGAGCTATCGCGGCGACATCATCAACGGCGCCGAATTTTCCGAGGCTGCCCGCACGCCTGATCCTCAGCGGATGGAGTTTGCCTATCTGCAATCGGCCTCGACGCTGAACCTGCTCAGAGCCTTCGCCACCGGCGGCTATGCGGATCTGCATCAGGTCCATCGCTGGAACCTCGATTTCGTCGGCCGCTCACCGCTCACCGCGCAATACGAAGGCCTGGCCCAGCGGATCGACGAGACGCTGAACTTCATGGCCGCCTGCGGCATGAACAGCGAGAACGCACCGCAGATCCGCGAGACGGCATTCTACACCAGCCATGAATCGCTCCTGCTGCCCTATGAGCAGGCGCTGACCCGGCTCAGCTCCACCCATATCGGCAAGCATTACGCCTGCTCGGCGCATTTCCTCTGGATCGGCGACCGGACGCGGCAGCCCGATGGTGCGCATGTCGAGTTCCTGCGCGGCGTGGCCAACCCCATCGGCATGAAGGTGGGCCCCACCATGGATGCGGGCGAGCTGGTCGCGCTGTGTAAGCTGCTCAACCCGGCCAATGAGAAGGGTCGCTTCACCCTGATCAGCCGCATGGGGGCCGGCAAGGTCGCAGAAAAACTGCCGCCGCTGGTGCGCGCGGTGCGCGACGCCGGCTGCAATGTGGTCTGGCTCTGCGACCCCATGCACGGCAACACCACCACCCAGGCCGGCTACAAGACCCGCAGCTTCGACGCCATCCTGGACGAGGTGCGCGGCTTTTTTGACGTCCACGCGGCGGAGGGCACCGTGGCGGGTGGCGTGCATGTGGAAATGACCGGCTCGGATGTGACGGAATGCGTGGGCGGTGCCCATCGCCTCACCGCCGCCAATCTGAGTGAGAATTACGCCACCTTCTGCGACCCGCGGCTGAACGCCGAGCAGTCGCTGGAACTCTCCTTCCTGATCGCCGAGGAACTCAAGGCCCGGCGCGTGACCACGGAACGTCCGGCGCGCGCCGCCGAATGAGCGGCGTCACCGACCCCGCGATCGCCGATCGCACGGATGTTTACTTCAACCGCACCCGCGCCATCGTCGAGAAATTCGGCGATGCGCGGGTCACCTATGCGGTGTTCCTGCGCCGCCCGGTGATCTCGGCGCCACGCATCGCGGTGGAGTGGCTGCGCGCGGTGGAAGCCGAGCGCGGCACCAGCTTCGACATCGAACTGGTGCATGAGGAGGGCGAATGGGTCGGCGCCGGCGACCCGCTGCTCTACCTCACCGGCTCCTTCGCCAAGCTGGCCGATCTCGAGACGCTCTATCTGCAGAAGCTGGGCGCGCCCTGCGTGGCCGCCCACAACGCCTATCAGATGAGCCTGGAGCTGCCGAAATCAGCCTTCCTCGCCATGGATGCCCGGCACTGCGCCGGCGCCGAGATGCAGGAGATGATGGCCTATGCCGCCAGCGTCGGCAGCCGGGCGGCGCAGCGCGAGGGTGCCCGGGGCTTCGTCGGCAACGCGACCAATGGCACGGCCCATTGGTTCGGCGAGAATGCCGGCCGCGGCACCATGCCGCATGCGCTGATCGGCTATGCCGGCTCCACGCTCCGCGCCGCCGAAATGTTTCATGAGACCTTCCCCGATGAGGGGCTGACCGTGCTGGTCGATTACTTCGGGCGCGAGGTGACGGATGGGCTGGAGGTGTGCCGCCGTTTCGCCCGGCTTGCCGCAGATGGCCGCATGGCGCTCAGGCTCGACACCCATGGCGGGCGGTTTCTCGAAGGGCTGGACCCCGCGGAGAGCTACGCGGTGCTGGAACGCCATGCGCCGGCCGCGGTGCGCCGCTACCGCAGCGAGACGGAGCTGCGCCACCTCGTGGGCACCGGCGTCTCCGCCGCCGCGGTCTGGCGTGTGCGTGAGGCGCTGGATGAGGCCGGCTTCCCCAGCGTGCGCATCGTGGCCTCCTCCGGGTTCGGCGTCGGCAAATGCCGGGTGATGGCCGAGGCGCGCGCACCGGTGGATGTGGTGGGCACCGGCAGCTTCCTCCCCGATATCTGGAGCGAAACCTACGCCACCGCCGACATCGTGGACTACAATGGCACACCCAGGGTGAAGCTCGGCCGGGAATTCCTGCTGCGCCACGCGGAGACCCGCGGCAAGCGGGATTGAGGGCGTAGAGCGTTTTCAAGCCTTGCGGCTTCGCAAGGCGACTCGGAAAACGCGCGCAAACAATGAGCTGGAGCCGTTTCACCGTCTCCACTTCCGGTGAAACGTCTCTAGGCCGCGCCCATCAGCGCCGCCAGCCAGCGATCCACCCGGGCCCGATTGGCGCCGAGATCCGACCAGCCGAACAGGCTGTGCGAATAGAGGAACAGCCCGGTGCCGCCATCGGGTGCGGGCACCGCCTCGGCCACGATGATGTCGGGGTAGTTCATCAGTGCGCTGCGCTCGACCCATTGCGCCTGATGCCGCTCCGGCCAGCTCGTCCGCGGATAGGTGCGCGCGAATTGCCCGGCGACCTGGCCCAGCACCTCGAACAGCCGGCCGATGGAAACGGGATAGACCGGCGTTTCGAGATGCTTGAACCCGGGATGCCAGGTGGGCGCGGCCAGGCAGGTGTTGGGCGAGCGCGGCAGCACCAGGGAGGCGAATTCCAGCGGGCGTGCCTCCTCCAATCCGGCGGCGCCGCGGCTGAGGAGTGCGGTGATGGAGGTCATTCTGAACTTTCTTGACGGATGGCAAGTCGGATGACGCCGCGCATCTCCTCGGGCGGCACCGGCTTGCCCTTGCGCAGGATCGATAGCCGGCCTTCGCGCGCCAGCGCGGCCGCGGCCTGGCGCACTGGCGTCAGCAATTCCCGCCACTGGCCAGGATTGAGCGCCTGCGCGACCTCGCTGGGGCAAATGCTTTTTCCGGGGCCGCGGGCCTCGACCTGACGCAGGATTTCATCGGCGATGTCGGCTCGTGTCATGGCACGAGCCAGCAGGCGGAGGGCTGCCCACCCCAGGAGATGCGCGCGCGGCGATGCCCCTCGGCGGCGAGCCAGAGCCATTCCAACTCGTCGAAGACCATGCGGATCACCGCGAAATGGGTGCGGCCTGCCTCGGCATCGGTCGGCGCCGGCGCCGGCGGCGGCTCAGCGATGGGCTGCCCGGGGCCGGGCTGAATGGCGTAGCACATGCGGGAGAAATCGCGGCTGGCGTTCCAGCCGGCGGCGGCGAGATCGTCATCGCTGTGCAGGCTGGCCAGGCCTCGCAGGCGAAGCTGGATGCGCTGGCCGGCGTCATAGGCATGCAGGGCCACGCGTGGTTCGGCGATGATCTCGGCCGCCTTGGCGGCGCGGCGGTCGGTGTGCAGGCGCAGCGTGCGGCTGGCGGCGTCGAAGCCGCGCAGCACCAGGGTGCGCAGGCTGGGCGCGCCGTCGCTGCCGATGGTGGCCAGCGTGGGGGTGTGGAAGGCGCTGCGGCGATCGGCCACCCCGCGGGCCAGGAGCGCGAAGGCCGCCTCGCGCACTGCGTCGAGGTCCTCGGCATGGGCGGGGCGCCAGGCCTGGAGGTTCATGAGGCCATCGCCCGGGCCAGCGCCTGGCCGGAGCGGAACGCCGCCTCCACCCGACCTTCCAGGCAGTAATCGCCGGCAAGGCCGAGCCCCACCGCGCCATCCCAGAGGCAGGGGCGGCCCAGCGCATGTTCGACCAGGGAATAGCGCCAGCGATGCGTCGCCTCGGCCAGGGGCGCGGGTACCCCCAGGGCCAGGCGCAGCGCCGCCGCCACATCCCCCGGCTTGTCCTCGAGATGGGCGCGTGACCAGGCGGGGCCGGCCTGCACCACCCAGGCCTCGGCTATGTCGCGGCCGGGCTTGCTGCTGTTGCGCGCGGCCCAGCCGATCGGGCCGGTTGCCGGCCGCAGCGTATCGGGCAGGTCCAGCCGGGTCTCGAAGACGGCGATCCAGGTCCAGCACGGGGCGTATTCCACGCCGTCCAGCGCGGCTGCGAGGCCGGGTGCCACCGGCCGCAACAGGTCAGCCGCCTGCGGCGCGGGCAGGGTGACGGCGACGGTGTCGAAGGGGCCCTCGGTGGATGGCGTCGTCTCAGGGAGGGGGTGGCCTGGGCGAACGGTATCCGCCGGCAGGTGATCGACCATCCAGCCCGTACCCTCGCGCCGCAGCGCCGAGACATGGCTTCCCAGGCGAATATCCAGCCCCGCGGCCAGCGCGCGCGGCAGTGCCGACATGGCCGGTACCGCGACGATCCGCCCCGCATCGGGCCATTGCGCCATCTCGCAGCCGGCCAGCAGGCTGGCGAAACCAGGGTCTCGCGCAGTGATGTATTGCGCCCCGTGGTCGAGCCTGAGGGTGACGCCACCGACCTCGAGGCGCTTCGTGGCCAGCCTGCCACCCACGGCGCGGCCCTTGTCGAACAGGATCACATCCCGCCCCGCTTCGCGCAGCGCCCTGGCGCAGGAGATGCCGGCCATGCCGGCACCGATGATCGCAATGGTCATACGCCCGAGTTGGGGCAAGCCTGCGCCAGTGGCAAGGCCCGTGATGCGGCAATCAGGCGAAGGCGCGTTCCATCCGGGGCCCGACATGGCCGGCCACCTCGCGGATGATTTTGCGCCTGACCGCGGATTCGAAGGCGTCGAAGCCTTCCGCCACCATGACGAAGCTGCCCGCGCCGCCGATCACCTTGTCCTGGTAGTATTCGTCGAGCGGCTGCATCTGCATCAGCCCCGGCGGTGGTGGCGCGCGATCCAGCACGGCCAGGCCATTGAGCACGATGCCACGGCCCAGCGCATCGGCGCGCGCCTGGCCGACATCGCGGCCGGAATTGTTGACCCCATCGCCCGAGATATCGACGACCTGGCGGGTGCCCTCATAGCCCTGGCTGAAGAGCTGGGCGGCAAAATCGATTGCGCCCGAGATTGACGTGTAGAGGTGGGTGCGCCGCGGCGCGGCATCGATGGCTGCGGCGAAGCGCTCGGAGCCGGCGGCGCCGTCCAGCTTCATCCAGGGAACGAGATGCTCCTGGATGTTCCAGTCACTCCAGGTGAAGAGGGTGCAGGCGATGGCGCCCACCGGCCCGCCGGTGAAGGCCTCGATCATCCGGATGTCGCGGAAGGCGCTGGCGTAGCCGCGGAACTGCATCTCCTGCTCCTCGGGATCGACGGAGCGCGAGACATCGACGGCGAGCACGAGTTCCACATCGACGGGCTCAGGCCCGAAGGTGGTGGCCCGCGCGTGGCGCGTCCCCAGAAAGGCCGGCGCGCTGAGCTGCGCGGCGCCGGCGGCCATGGCACTCGAGAGAAAAACACGACGACGCATGAAAGCTCCTAACAAGAACCTCCCGTGCGGCGGATCCTCAATGACCCGGGCCTGGATGCACCGCCGATCCGGCATGCCCAGGCCCTTGGGTCATGAAAGTTTTATGGCATTGCCCAAGTTAACGGAATGGTATTTGTGCGGCGCAATATCTCAAATCAATCGCGCAACGAAGCCGCGCTGCACAGCCTGTTGGCGAAGCGCCCAAGCCATGGGCAAACTTCGGCATGGATAGCTTCACCCCGATCGCCGACAACATCCATCTGCGGGTTCGCGCCTTGGAGGCCGAGCACAAGCAGATGCGCGCCACGCTCGACAGCCTGCAGGTGCCCGCGGGCGCGCCCATTCCACTTGAAAGGATCGAGGCGTTGGCGGCGGAGAATGCCCGGCTGCGCGAAGAAAACCGCGTGTTGCGCCGCCGTGCCGATTACGAGGATTGGTTCGAGAGCATGTTCGCGGTGCGCCTGCCCACCCCCAACACCTGGCCCTTCACCACCTGGAGCACCGGCACGGCCTGGGGCGACAAGGCCGCTTTCGGCCTGCAGGACGCCGAAATCATCTTCGCCGAGCATCTTCTGGAGCGGCTGGAGGTGGAGGGGGTGTCCGGCGCCATCGTCGAATTCGGCACCTATTACGGCCATTGGGTGCAGGTGCTGGCCGAGATCCAGGAGCGGCGCGGCTGGAGTCGCGAGATCTGGGGCTTCGACAGCTTCGAAGGCCTGCCCGCGCCGCAGACCGGGCTGGACCCGACGGTGTGGTCCGAAGGGCAATACGCGGCGCCCTTCGATGAGGTGAAGCTGCGGCTGCAGCTGGACAAGCGCCCCTGGTTGCAACTCGTGAAGGGCTGGTTCAACGAAAGCCTGGTGGCCGAGCCGGCAACCGGCATCGAGCGCATCGCCTATGCCAGAATCGATGGCGACCTTTATGCGAGCTGCGTCGATTGCCTGGCCTATCTCACGCCGCGCCTGGTACAAGGCGCGATCCTGGTCTTCGACGACTGGCAATTCGACCCCAGCGTGGGCGAGCCGCGCGCCTTCGCCGAATGGCGGGCGGCCAATCCGGGCTGGGAGTTCGAATTTCTGGGGATGAATCTCTGGGCCCACCTCTATTTGCGGGTGACGCGGCGGCCGTGAGCCCGCTGCACTACACTTAAATCGCCCTGACTGTGTCAGGGCGATTTAAGTGTAGCTTTGCCTGGCCCGGCAATTGGCGCTCTGGAGGTTTCCACCCTGAGCGATTGCGGGCTAACGGTATGTTATGACTTCCCTGCGCTAACTTCGTGCTGGGCATCCGGCGCGTGCCGGCGATACTAGTCAAAGCCGCGGAAAATCCGCGGCGGATTCGGCATTGCCAAAATGGTGGGGGTTCAATGGAGTTTGAGATCGCGAATATAGCCGCCGCCTGCTCCATGCGTGGCTTTCGCTACATGGCCTTTCCGCCGATCGTTTTTGATGAACCGGTGCGCCTGCCGGAGCCGGAGCTGGAGCTGGAGCTGGAGCTGGAGCCGGTTACGGAGCCAGCGATGGAGTTGGCGGCGCCCGCCCCGGTGGAAGTTGCTAGAGCTGGGCCAGTCGCCATTCAGGCGGCAGGCGCTGTCGCGGCCGCAGTTCCACGGCCCGTGGCCCGTATCGAGCCCACGCCCTTTGCCGCCGTGGTGGCCGCGCTGGCCCCCAGCCCGCAGGAAACCCCACGCTCCGCCACGCCGCCACTGCCTGCTGAGCGCCGCTTTGCCCTGCTGACCGACGTGACCGCCGAGATTCGCCGCCTGGGTGGCCGATGACCCAACAAGGAGGCGCCTTCGCATGCCGCTGATCGCCATCGCCTCGCCGAAAGGGGGTGTCGGCAAGACCACGCTCACCGCCCATCTCGCCGCCATCCTGGCCGGCCGCGGCTATTCCGTGCTGGTGCTCGATCTCGATCCGCAGAATGCGCTGCGCCTGCATCTCGGCGTCCCGCTCCGCGAACAGGGCGGCTTCATGGCTGAGATCAGGCGAAAGCCCGATTGGCGTGCCTGCGCGCACAACACCGCCTGCGGGGCGAGGCTGCTGCCATTCGGCGCCGTCGAACCCGATGAGGTGCTCGACATCGCCGCAGCCCTGGGTCGCGACCCAGGGCTGCTCGCTGCACCGGTGCAGCAGATGTTGAGCGAGCCTGATCTCGTCGTGCTGGTCGATACGCCGCCGGGGCCCGGGACGGCGATCGCGGCGCTCTATCCGCTGATCGACCTCATGGTGCTGGTGCTGCTGGCCGATGCCGGCAGCGCCTCGCTCGTGCCGCAGATCGCGGCCAATAGCTTCATGGGTCGCGGCAGCCTGGCGCAGCGTGCGGCCGAACGCGCGGTGGTGGTGCTCAACCAGTTCGCACCGCAGGCTGCCCTGTCCAGCGCGGTGCTGGATATGGCGCAACGCGCGCTGGGCCATCGCCTGCTCGGCGCCATCGCGCGTGACGAGGCAGTGGCGGAGGCCCTGGCCGACAAGCGGCTGCTGACCAATGGCGCGCGCGGCGCGGCGGAGGACATGCAGGTCGTCGCCGATGCCGTGGTTCGCCGCGCCGGGCTGCAACTCCCGGGCAACCGACGAAGCGGTTTCTCCGCGCTCAGCGAATGGGGTGGCTGATGGCCGGTTTTTCGCCCGCGGGACCCTCACTCCTCGCCCGCACGCAGCGCACCATCGCGGTGCTGCTCGGGCTGCTGCTGGGCTTCACCTTCATCACCCTGCCGATGGATGCCGAGCAGCAGGCCTGGCTGACCCTGGGCGGCATCGTCGCCTTCCTCATCCTCAACCGCAACAGCAGCCGCAAGGTCGGCCTCGTGCTGGTCTTCATCTCGATCATGGTGACCAGCCGCTACCTGTTCTGGCGCGCGACCGAGACGTTGGAATTCGACACGCTGTGGCAGACGCTGCTCGGCGGGATCCTGTTCGCGGCGGAGCTCTTTGCCGGCCTGCTGATGGCGCTCTCCTATATCCAGACCAGCTATCCGCTGGAGCGCAAGCCGGTGCCGCTGCCGGCCGACCCGGCCCTCTGGCCCACCGTCGATGTCTATATCCCCACCTACAATGAGAGCATGGAAATCGTCCGCCCCACCGTGCTGGCGGCGATGAACATGGACTACCCGCGCGAGAAGATGAATGTCTGGATTCTCGACGATGGAAGGCGCGAGGAGTTCCGCAACTTCGCCGAGGAGGCAGGCTGCGGCTACATCATCCGGCCCGACAACAACCACGCCAAGGCGGGCAACCTCAACCACGCGATGAAGCACACCGATGCCGAATACATCGCGATCTTCGACTGCGACCACGCCCCCACCCGTGCTTTCCTCCAATTCACCCTTGGATGGCTGGTGCGCGACAGCCGCATCGCCATGGTGCAGACGCCGCATCATTTCTATTCGCCCGATCCCTTCGAGCGGAACCTGGCGCGCCAGCGCAAAGTGCCCAATGAGGGGCTGCTGTTCTACGGCGCCATCCAACCCGGCAATGACCTCTGGAACGCGGCCTTCTTCTGCGGCAGCTGCGCGGTCCTGCGCCGCACCGCGCTGGAGGAGGTGGGCGGCGTCGCGCATGAGACGGTGACGGAGGATTGCCACACCTCATTCCGCATGCAGCAGAAGGGCTGGCACACCGCCTATATCCGCATTCCCCTGGCCGCTGGCCTGGCGACGGAACGCCTCTCGTTGCATATCGGCCAGCGCATGCGCTGGGCGCGCGGCATGCTGCAGATCATGCGGCAGGAGAACACGCTTTTCGCACCCGGGCTGAAATGGTCGCAACGGTTCTGCTACTTCATTGCGGGTTTTGGTTTCCTCTTTGCCTTGCCGCGGCTGGTCTTCCTCACCTCACCGCTGGCCTTCCTCTTTCTGGGCGAAAGCGTGATCGCGGCCAGCCCGCTCGCCATCCTGGCCTATGCCGGCAGCCACCTCTTCCACGCCGTGGCGACGACAGCGCGGCTGAACGGTCGGCACCGGCACAGCTTCTGGTCGGAGATCTACGAGGCATCCCTGGCGGTGCCGCTGCTTCCCGTCACGCTGCTGACGCTGTGGGACCCGCGCAAGGGAAAATTCAACGTCACCGACAAGGGCGGCACCCTGGAGGCCGGCTATCTCGACCTCAGGGCGGTTGCCCCGAACCTCATCCTGCTGGTGCTGCTCAGCATCGGCTTTGGCATCGGGTTGTGGGGTATCTTCTCCACCTCGTCGGATACGCTGGAATTCCGCGCCTATCTGCTGAACACGGTCTGGGCCGGACTTTGCCTGGTGCCGCTCGCCGCCAGCGTGGCGGTGGGGCGAGAGCGGGAGCAGATGCGCATTCGTGCCCGCGTCGAGGCCGAGCTGCCCGGCGCGCTCACCCTCGCCAATGGCGAGCGTCTGGCGGCGCGCAGCGGCAATCTCTCGCTCTCCGGCGCGCGGATGATTCTGGAGCGGCCGCTGGGCGTTATGGATGGCGAGCACGCCGTGGCCAGCTTCGAGACCGGTGGCGAGACCATCGCCATCCGCTGCGAGATCCTCCGCTGGGAGGAGAATGAGGTCTTCGTGCGCTTCTTCATCGACACGGTGGCCGATGAAGCCGCGGTGGTGCGTGCCTTCTTCGGCCGCCCCGATGCCTGGCTGCACTGGGATGACTGGCCCACCGACAGGCCGTTGCGCTCTTTGGGGAATGTGGTGATGGCGACTGCCGATGCGGTGTTCCGCAAGTACCGGTTTGGCATCGTCCGGCCTCTGCGCGCGGTGGCGGCGCCCAAGCCGCCGGCCCAGGCCGCCCGGGTGTCCGACGTGGTGAAGCCGCGCCAGCGGGTTCTGGAGACCATGGCACTGCTGCTGTGCCTGGTATCCCCCGCCCTGATAACCCCCGCTCTGGCGCAAACCCCGCCGCCGGTGCCGCCGCCCCTGGCCGCTCCCGGCCCCGCATCCGCCGCCGCCTTCACTGGCATCCTGCCCGAAGGGGCGCGGGTGGTCACCCGCACGCTGCGTGATCTCGGTCTCCAGGGCCCCATGCAGCTGCGCGGCGTGAGCGACCTGCAGGGCGTGCTGTTTGGCCTGCGCGCCGACGAGGTGGTGACCGAGGCCCGGCTGACGGTGGCAGGCGGCGCCTCCGCGGCCCTGATCCCCACGCTCAGCCAGATCTCGGTGTCGCTCAATGAGCAGTTCGTCGGCAATATTCCGATGGACTCCGCCCGGCAGACCTTCGGGCCGCTCGAGTTTCCGCTCGACCCGCTCTATTTCGCCGAAATCAACCGGCTGAATTTCCGCTTCACCGGCCGTTATGCGGTGGAATGCAACGACCCGCTCTCCGGCCTGCTCTACGCCACCCTGTCTGACCTGTCCTCGGTGCAGATGCGCATCGAGCGGTTGCCGCCGCAGCGTGACCTCTCCCGCCTGCCCGAGCCGCTGTTCGACCGGCGGGTGCTGAACGGCCAGCTCACGCTGCCCTTCCTGCTGCCCGAGAGCACCGGCCCGGCCGGGCTCCGCGCCGCCGGTATCGTGGCCAGTTGGTTTGCGGTGCAGGCGGATTATCGCGGCGCGACCTTTCCGGTCGAGCGTGGGCTGCCGCTGCGCGGCGATGCGGTGGTGATCGCCGCCGGTCCCGATGCCGTGCCGGGCCTGGCGCTGCCCCGCTTCGATGGCCCGACGCTGGCGCTCGTCGCCCACCCCAATGACAGCTTCGGCACGCTGCTGGTGGTGGGCGGCCGCACCGAGGCCGAGGCGGCCGCCGCCGCCGCCGCCCTGGTCGCCGCCCGGCCGGGGTTGAGCGGCGAGCTGGCCCGCGTCGCCGCGCCCAGCTTCGCCGCGCGCCGGCCCTATGACGCGCCGCGCTGGATTCGCACCGATGGCCCGGTCTCCCTGGGCAGCATGGTGGACCGCGAGGCGCTGCAATCGCAGGGTTTCTCGCCTGGGGCGATCCGCGTGCCGCTGCGCACGGCGCCCGACCTCTACACCTGGCGTGGTCGTGGCTTTCCGCTCGACCTGCGTTTCCGCGCCCCCCCCGGCCCGGTGGTGGATGTCTCGAGCTCGCGGCTGGATGTCTCGCTATCAGGCAATTATCTGCGCTCATTCGCGCTGGCCGATGAGAACAGCGTGGTGAACTGGGTCACCGAGCTGGTGGCCGACCAGATGGGCATGCCGCGCGAGATGCGCCGCGGCCGACTGAACCTGCCGCCCTATCTCCTGCTGGGGCAGGAGGAGCTGCAACTGCGCTTCGACATGCGCCCGATGAACCGTGGCGACTGCGCCGCCACGCCGGCCGATGTCCGGGCCAGCGTGGGCGCCGACAGCACGGTCGATTTCAGCCGCGCCTATCGGCATGCGCGGATGCCCAATCTGGGCTTTTTCGCCTCCTCGGGCTTTCCCTTCACCCGGCTGGCCGATCTGTCGGGCACCGCCGTGGTGATGCCGGAGCGGCCGAATGCGTTGGAAACCCAAGCCTATCTGGATCTTGTGGGCCATCTGGCGACGATCGTCGGCCTGCCGGCCACGGGGCTCCAGGTGGTCGGGCCGACCGCTCTGGCCAGTGTCTCGGGGCGCGACTTGCTGGTGATCGGCACGCTGGCGCGCCAGCCCGCGCTGGGCCAGTTGCTGCGCGAAACGCCGGTCCGGGTCGAGGGCGACAGGCTGACCCTCGCCCTGCCGGACATGCTGCAGGATGTGCGCGCGGCGCTGCTCGGCGCGCCCGGCCGTTCCGAACGCAACCGCGCGAGTGCGACCGTCAACGAGTCCTCCGGCGAGGGCCTGGCCGCGCTGCTGTCGGGCGAGAGCCCGCTGGCCTCTGGCCGCAGCGTGGTGGCCTTCACCGGTGCCACGCCGGCCTCGATCATCACACTGGTGGCCGCGCTCCGCGACCCGGAGATGAACCCGCGCATCCAGGGCGATGTCTCGCTGCTCAGCGGCGGACGCATTGCTGCCTTCCAGACCGCCACGCCCTATTTCGTCGGTGAATTGCCATGGTGGCTCTGGCCGCAGCGCTGGGCTGGCGAGCAGCCGCTTCGCGCCTTGCTGCTGCTGTTGGCTGCTGGCGTGCTGATCGGTTTCCCCAGCTACTGGGTGCTGCGTCGCCGGGCACTTTCCCGGTTGCGCGCACGCGGGCCGCAATGAGATGAACCGTGGCATGAAGCGCGCCCTTCCACTCCTCCTCGGCCTGCTCGCCGGCGCGCCGGCGATGGCGCAGACCAGTGCGGTGGAGCTGCTGATCCGCCAGGCGGAGCGCTGGCTGGGCCAGGACAGGGCGGATCTGGCCGCCAGCTCGATCGAGCGCGCGCTGTCGGCCGAGCCGCGCAACACCGCGGCACTGGCGCTGGCCGCGCGGATCGAGGCGTCCCGCAACAACCGCACCGCCGCCGCCGGTTTCGAAGCCCGGCTGCGCGAGGCCGGCGGCACCGTCGAACAGCGCGCCCAGGCCGAGGGCGCGCTGCGCAGCGCCGCGGTCGACCGTGCGGCGATCGAGGAGGCGCGGCGCCTCGCGCGCGAGGGGCGCCCTGCCGAGGCGGCGGCGCGCTACCGCGCCATCTTCGGCACCCAGGGCCCGACCGAGGCCTACGCCCAGGAGTATTTCCAGGCCCTGGCCGCCGCCGATTCCAGCCGCGATGAGGGTGTGCGCGGCCTGCAGCGCCTGGCCGAACAGCCAAATGCCTCGCCGCGCGCCCGCTTCGTCGCGGCGCAGAACCTGACCTTCCAGCCCGCCACCCGGGCCGAGGGTATCCGCCGCCTGACCCAGCTGGTCGACAATCCCGAACTGGGTGCCGATGCCCGCGCCGCCTGGCGGCAGGCCCTGGCCTGGTCGGCCAGCGACCCCGCCGCGGCACCGCAGATCGAGGCCTATCTGCGCCGCTTCCCCGATGATACCGAGCTGCGCCGCGCCCAGGCCGCAGCCCCGCAACCCGCCGCACGCGACCCGGGTTTCGCCGCCCGCCGCGAAGGGTTCGAGCGGCTGGAGGCCGGCAGCCTGCGCGACGCGACCCGCCAGTTCGACACGGCGCTGGCCACCAACCCCAATGATGCCGATGCGCTGGGGGGCTTGGGCGTGGTGCGCCTGCGCGAGGGTCGCAATGCCGAGGCGCGCAGCCTGCTCGAGCGTGCCGTCGCGGCCGACCCCGCGCGCGCGGCGCAATGGCAACCCGCACTCGACGGCGCCGCCTATGGCCTTGAGCTGGCCGAGGCGCGCGCCGCCATCCGCCGCAACGCCCTCGATGAGGCCGACACCATCCTGCGCAGCGCCCAGCGCCGGTCCGTGCAGGACCGCAGCGATGCCGAAACACTGCTGGGCGAATTGGCGCTGCGCCGCGGCGATGCTGCAGCGGCCGAACAGCGCTTCCGCACCGCTCTGGCCCGCCGCCCCGGCTTTCCACCGGCCCAGCAGGGCCTGAACCAGGCCCTGCGCGCGCAGGGCCGCCTGGCCGAGGTGCCAGTGCGCGGCCCCCGCCTGCCTGAAGCCGGCGATGGTCCCGCCCCCACGGGCGGCGAGGCCGGCCGGCTGCGGGCCGAGGCCGCGCGGGTGAGCGACCCCGGCGTGGCCGCCGCCCTGCTGCGGCAGGCCAGCCAGATGGCGCCGGACGATCCATGGATCCGTCTCGACCTCGCCCGCGCTCTGCGACGACAGGGCAATGCGCAGGAGGGCCGCGCCATTGTCGAGGAGCTGGCGATCCGCAGCGGCCGGCGCGATGACCTCTATGCTGCCGCGCTGCTCGCCGATGAGGATGGCCGCGTGCTGGATGCCGAAGGGTTTCTCGGCCGCATTCCGCCCGGCCAGCGCAGTGCCGACATGGCCAGGCTCAGTCAGCGGCTGCGCAACCAGGCTGAGGTGCAACGCGCCGTCGCCCAGCTCTCCGGCCGCAGCACGGGGGAGGGGCGGGTCGCGCTGCTCACCCTCGCCGCCCGGCCGGACCCTTCGGGCGCCACTGCCGCCGCCGTGATCCGCGCATTGGGCAATGCCAATGACCGGTTTGGCGCTGCCGAGGCGGCGCGTATCGCCGAAGCCGCCAATCGCAGCGCCGGCCCGGGCGTGCGCATCGCCATCGCCGGCGCGCTGCTGGGTGCGGGGCTGGAGGCCGAGGCGTTGGCCATGGCGGATGCCGTCGAACTCGCCAATCCCAGCGTCGAGCAGCGGCGCGACATCGCCGCCCTGCGCGGCGGCATCGCCATCCGCAGCGCCGACCGGCTGAACGAGGGCGGCGAGCAGGCCCGTGGCTTCGAGGCGCTGCGCCCGGTGCTGGAGCGTGACCCTGACAATGCCGATGCCACCCTCGCCCTTGGCCGGCTCTTCCAGGGTGCGCGCCAGCCCAGCGAGGCGCTGCGGGTGGCCGATGCCGTGCTCGCCCGCAACCCGCGCAATATCGATGCCCGTGCCGCCGCGGTGGATGCAGCGATCGCGCTGCGCGAACGCGCCCGCGCCGAAGCCCTTGTGGCCGAGGGCCAGGACCTGCATCCGCGCGACAGCCGCATGGCGCTGATGGAGGCGCGCATGGCGCGCGCCTTCAACCAGGAGAGCCGCGCCCTGCGCGCGCTGGAACTCGCCCAGCAGCAGCGTAGGGCGGAGCTTGGCCAGCGCACAGGCGTGCCGCTGGCCTCGGTCACCCCTGGCGCCAGCCTGCAGAATCCCTTCCTGCGTCCGGGCGCCGCCGTGCCCCTGGCCAGTGCCGGCGGCGCCGCGGTGCCGTCGGATCGGATCGCCCGCGACATCGCGAACGAAATGGCCAGCCTGCAGCGCGAGAGTGGGCCGAGCGGCACCATCTCGGCCGGGTTGCGCACCCGCACCGGCGCGGCGGGGCTCGACAAGCTGACCGAGGTGAGCTCGACCGTGGCCGGCGAGTTCACGCCCGGCGGCATCGGCGGCCGGCTCATCGCCAATGTCACCGGCGTCTCGCTCAATGCCGGCAATCTGGGCGGCAATGTCCAGAACCAGAATCGCTTCGGCAGCAATGGCGCCTTTGGCACCACGCAGTCGCCGCGCAGCAGTGCGGCCGGCGCCTCGGTCGGCCTGACCTATCAGCGTGGCGATGCCTTCCGCCTCGATATCGGCAGCAGCCCCTTCGGCTTTCCCAATGGCACCCAGGTGCTGGGCGGGGTGGAATACGCCCCGCAGATCACCGAAACCCTGCGCCTGCGCCTGACCGGTGAGCGGCGCAGCGTCACCGACAGCCTGCTGAGCTGGGCCGGCCAGGTCGACCGGGTGACCAACCGCCGCTGGGGCCAGGTGGTGCGCAGTGGCGGCCGCGGCCAGATCGAGGTGCCGGTCGGCGCTGGCTACCTCTATGCCGGCGGCGGCTACGCCGTCTATGACGGCGACAACGTCGCCAGCAACAATCGGACCGAGGCGGGGGCGGGCTTCAGCTATCCGCTGATCACCCGGCCCGACGGCACCCTCAGCATGGGCACGGACCTGGTCTATTTCTCCTTCGACCGGAACCTGCGCTTCTTCAGCCTGGGCCATGGCGGCTACTACTCGCCGCAGAGCTTCTTCGCCTTCAACGTGCCGGTGGATTACCGCGGCCGCAGCGGCGATTTCTCCTATCGTCTGGGTGCCACGGCGGGTTACGCGGTGTGGCGCGAGAGTGCGGCGCCGTTCTTCCCGCTCGACCCCAGCCTGCAATCCCAGGCCGATGCCCGCGCGGCGCGCGACAGCACGGTGCTGTCCCGCTACCCCTCGCAGTCCAGGCAGAACTTCATCGCCAACCTGCGCGCCGATGTCGATTACGCGATCACGCCGCAGATCAATCTCGGCGCCAGCTTCCGCTACGATCGTTCGGCCAATTGGGACGAAACCCGCGTGCTGGTGCGCTTGCAGGGGCGTTTCTGACCAGGGCGATTGCGGGCTACCGCGCCGCCCAGGCGTGCAGCAGCACGCCCTCGGCCTGTTTGCCCTGCGGGGTGAAATCCGTGTCGCTGGCGCCGCCGCCATGGCTGTCGGTCAGCCAGCGCCAGAGCAGCACCGCCTCCACGCTCGGCCGGTCGAGCCTGCGCAGCCACCGCGCCAGCGCTTCGGCCTGCACGCGCTGATCCGGCACGCTGGCCCGTTCCTCGACCGAAAGGCCGGGATTGGCGGCGGCCCCGGCGGCGGAGCGGATGCCCAGCTCCGCCACCCAGACGCGCCGGCGCAGGCGCTGCTCCAGCGCGTCGATCCGCTCGACCTCGCGCTGCATGGCCGCCGCCCATTGCTCACTGCGGTCATCCGCGCCGAGGGGGCGGAAGATCCGCAACCCAACCGCATCGAGCAGCGGCCAATGCGGGAAGGTCTGTGCATCGTCACTGTCGGCCGCCACGGCGAGAAGCCGGCCACGGAACACCGCGCGGATGGCGGCGATGGTCTCCGCCCATTCCGGCCGCGTATTCGCGGCCGGAATGGCGGTGGCGATCGAGAAGGCCTCGGCACCCGCCTCCTGCGCCACCCGCGCCATGGCGACCAGGGCGGCGGTATAGGCGGTGAACCAGCGCCGCCAGGCCGCGTCATCGGCGTGGCGCACCACGCCCGGCCGGGCGGAATTGACCCAGAGATGCGGCTTCACCAGGACCTTGAGGCCGAGTTCGCGGGCCTGCCGGATGCCGCCGGCCAGCGCCGCGTCGGGGGTATCGCCGCCGCGCACGACATTGGCGCTGTCGGGTGTGGGCTGCCAGAGATAGGGGGTTAGCGCAAGGCTATTGGCGCCCACCCCGGCCAGCAGGCGCATCGCGCGGCGGGCCTCGGCCCCGCCGAGCGCGGCATTCGCGGCCTGCACGACATTGGCGCCACGCCAGGTCTGCGGAGGCGGCGCGGGCTCGGCGGCCGGGGCTGCGGCGGGGGCCTGGCCAGCGCGCGGTCGATTCTGGGCGCTCGCCGCCACGGGGCTGCCCAGCAGAGAGGAAGCGATGAGGTGGCGACGACGCATGCCGCCACCCTACATCATTTGGCCCAAAAGGTCAGGCCGCTGCTTCCACCAGAACCAGCTCCGCCTCCTCATCGGCGATGATGCGCAGCTCCGCCTCGTCCCGGATGGCCGCGCCGTCGCGGGTGTTCAGCTTCACGCCGTTCACCGTGACGCTGCCGCGCGCGGGCACCAGATAGGCCACGCGGCCAGGCGCCAGGCCCTGCACCAGCGCCTGCCCCGCGCTGAGCGTGGTCGCCATCACCGCCGCATCGGCGTTGATCGGCAGCGCGCCGTCATCGGCATGCACGCCCCCTGGACGGCCGCTGGCCAGCACCTCGAACCCCGCCTCGCGCGCCGCCTTGGGGAAGGTTTTGGCGCCCCAGTTCGGCTTGGCACCGACACGGTCGGGCAGGATCCAGATCTGGAAGATTTTTGTGACGTCGGGTTCGAGGTTGTACTCGCTATGCGTCACGCCGGTGCCGGCGGACATGATCTGCACGTCGCCCGCCTCGGTGCGGCCCTCATTGCCCAGATTGTCGCGATGGGTGATGGCGCCCTGGCGGACATAGGTGATGATTTCCATGTCGCGATGCGGGTGCGGCGGGAAGCCTTCGCCCGGGGCGATCTCGTCATCGTTCCAGACGCGCAAATTGCCCCAGTGGTCGCGTGACGAATCGCGGTAATGGCCGAAGGAGAAGTGGTGCCTGGCCTTCAGCCAGCCGAAATCCGCCGCGCCGAGGGTGTTGAAGGGCCTGATGTCGATCATGGTGGTTTTTCCCGTGCAGCCGGTTGGTGGCTGCGATGGCGGGAAAATAGGGATGCGGCGGGGGCTACGCCATGGCGCGGGGTGGATCGTCGCCATTGATGGGCGTGATGGCGCGGGCCGCCAGACGCTCCCGCCCATGCGGGGTGGCGACCACGGCCAGTTCGCCGTCGCGGCTGATGCAGGCGACAAGACCCTGCTCCATCGCATCCTCCCACACCGTCAGCCGCGGGCAGGAGGTGCGCCAGGCCTCGATCGCCTCGGCATAGCTGCGCGGCCGGCGTTCCAGCCATTCCACCAGATCCAGCATCAGCGCACCGACAATCTCGTTCACGGTCCCACTCCCAACAGCCAGGCGCCCTGCGCCAGATAAAACAGCCCGATGGCGGTGATGATCCTTCCGCCCCAGAGGCGGAAACTGGCATCGCTCATCCCCTCCAGCACCCGCCGCGCCAGCGTGGTGCCGGCCATGGAGGCAAGGATGGCCATGCCGCCCAGCCATGGGTCCACGCTGCCGGCATTGTCGATCAGCCCGGCGAAATACACCAGTTTCAGGGCGTGGCTCAGGGTCTGGCACATCGACTTCGTCGCCACGACCTGCCGCCGCTCGAGCTTGCCGCCCAGGAAGAAACTGTCGGCCAGCGGACCGGCCACGCCGGTCAGCAGCATCAGCGCCATGCAGAGCGTGCCGTAGAGCACCCCCTGGGCCGGGCTCTCGGCATCCGGCGCCATGCCGCGGGGCAGCAGCCGCACCAGGAAGGGCGAGGCGCCCAGGCCCAGCAGCGCCCAGGGCTTCTCCGGCACGAAGCGCACCAGCGACCAGGCGCCGAGCGCCAGGAGGCACCCCACCGCATAGGCGGCCACGATCCGCCAGCGCACATGGCGGATCCACAGCGCCGTGCGCCAGCCATTGGAGGCGATCTGCGTCACCGCATGCAGCGCCATGGCATCGGGCAGCGGCATCACCGCCAGCAACACGCCGACCAGGATCAACCCGCCCGCCATGCCGAAGATGCCGGAGAGGAAGGAGGTGCCGACCATCACGGCGCAGAGGAGAAGGAACAACGTCATGGCGAGGCCAGCGCGATCCGATAGCGCAGGCCCGGGCCGCCGCCATAGCTCGCATCCTTGGTGAAGTGTTCCACGAAGACGCCGCCATTGGCCTCGATCACCGCGATGGAACCGATATTGTCAGGCTCTGTCGTCACCTCGACATGCGGCAGGCCGAGTGGCGCGATTTCCACCAGCAGCAGCCCAAGCCCGCGGGTGGCGATGCCCCGCCGGCGCTTCCACGGCACCACGCCATAGCCGATATGGCCAAGCATATGCGGCGGCAGGGCTGATGTGCCGTGCTGCCAGCGAAAATTGATGGAGCCGCAGAATTCACCATCCCACATCCAGCGCCGGAAGCCGGGCAGGCGGGGTTTGGTGCTGCCATCGACCATGCGGATCGGGCCGCCCCTGGCCTTGGGGTCATCAAGGGCTTCCAGGAACCGGTCCGGATCCTCGGCGATGGCGCGGAGTTCCCGTTCGATCGCCTCGCGTGGCAGGACGTTGTCGGGCGACCAGCCGTGCTCCAGCGCCGCCCGGTATGAGGGCAGGTGCTCGAGCGCGGGCCGGACAAGCTCTACCGACACATCAGCACGGGTATCTCGCTATTCTCCAGCACATGCCGCGTCACGCCGCCGAGGATCAGCTGGCGGATGCGGCTGTGGCTATAGGCCCCCATGCAGAGCAGATCGGCCTCGAAATCCCGCACCGCGCCGAGCAGCCCGGCCCCCACATCCTTGGTCATCGGCTTGAACACCTGGCTGCCGGCGGAGATGCCGTGCCAGTGCAGGTAGGACATGATGCCCTCCACCTTCGGGCCGCGCCGCTGGTATTCATCGGCATGGAGCACCCGGCAGGCATTGGTCTGGTGCAGCCAGGGCAGGGCGGCGGCCATGGCGGCGGCACTTTCGGCGGTGCCGTTCCAGGCGCAGCAAATCCGCGTGCCGATGGAGGTGGGCGCGCGGCGGGGTGCGATCAACACCGGCCGGCCCGAATCGAACAGCACGGCATGCAGCGCGTCGGAGGAGGAGACATCCTCATCGGCTTCTGGGTGCGGCACCACGGCCATGTCGTAGAGGCGCGATTGCTGCGCCACCACATCCTCCTCGCGCCCGGCGATGCTCTCGAAGGAGAGGGTGACGCCGTCGGTTTTGTTCGCCACCTCGGCGCTATCGGCGAGTGTCACATCGCCCAGCGCGCCGGCCATGCGGTCGAACAGCGCCTTCACGCGGCCGGCGCGTTCGCCGGATTCGCGTTCGGTCGCGGCCATCATTTCCTCGATCATCGCGCCCGACAGGCCCTCGCCGGCCAAAGGTGCGACATCACGCGCATCGACGCGGACATGCAGGCAATGCACATGCGCGCCCCAGATGCGGGCGGTCATCAGCGCGGTCGCGATCGCGGCCTCGCCCGCGGCGGTGCCGGTCAGCGGCACCAGCAGTCGACGGAATGCCATTTTTTGTCTCCCTCGAACCCTTTACGGGACCGTTATGGCGAAGCACGAGGGGGTGCGTCCAGCGTCTTGCGCGCGGCGGCCTCAGCGCCTGCGGAGGCATCGAGCCGCGTCCAATGGATTGCGCCGCAATCACGGGCGGCGGCGGCCTCCAGAACCGCGATATCGGCATCCGAGGCGTCGTCCCTGCGGGCTGCGATGCGGGCGCGCAGCAGCGAAAGCGGCGCTTCCAGCCAGAAGCCCTGGAAGGGGGTGAAGAGGGCGGCCAGGGCGTCGCGTTCGGCCTCGCGCTGGAAGACCGCATCGGCCACCACGGCATGGCCGGCGGCCAGCGCCTCGGCGGTCTCCGTGCTCAGGGTGGCGAAGACGGCGGCACTTTCTGCAGGCGTATAGGCGCCGGCCGGCAGCGGCGTTTCGGGGGGCACGCCGGCGCGGCGTTTTCGCACCTCGTCGCTGCGCAGCACCAGCGCTCCGGGGGCGGCGCCGAGGCCGGGCGCCAGGGCGCGCGCCAGGGTGGATTTGCCGGTGCCCTGCAAGCCGCCGATGGCGACCAGGCGTGGCGGCGGGGGGGTGAGATAGGCCTGGGCCGCGGCCAGCAGCATCGTCCCTCCATCGCCGCGCCTGGCCGCGACATGGGCGCGGATGAAGGCGCGCAGCGACAGCCACAACGGCAAGCCCCGCAGCAGGCCCACATCGCCGGTGCGGGCGATGTAGCGGTTCATCACCCGGTTGGCGGCCGGGCGGCCCCAGCGCTGGTCGAGATCCATCAGCAGGAAGGCGAGGTCATAGCCGGTGTCGATGCTGGCGAGGTCCTCGGAAAACTCCAGCGCGTCGAAGGGGGTGGGGCGGCCACCGAGCAGACAGACATTGCCGAGATGGAGGTCCCCATGGCAGCGGCGCTGAAATTGTTCCCGGGTGTTCAGCCAGGGACGCAAGGCTTGGAGCCGTTCTGCGGCCAGCCCGGCCCAGGCCTTCACCGCCGCGGCGGGCAGGCCGGCGTCGAGCCCGGCCTGGGTATTGCCCTCCAGCACCGCGCCGGGGTCGCCGGCGGCGCGCAGGGGGGCGGCGTGGTGCAATGCCACCACCGCGTCGGCCAGCGCATCCAGCCCCGCGCCATCCAGCGGGGCGCGCGCATCGAGAAATGCTTCCCTGGGCAGGCGCCTCATGCGCAGCACCCAATCCACCACCTCGCCCGGACCGCCGAGCGCCAGGGCGCCGTCCGGCCTTCGGATCACCGCCTCCGCGCCGAGATACAGGCCCGGCGCCGCCGGGGCGTTCAGCGCGTGCTCATGCGCGGTCAGCCGGCCACGCTCGGCCAGGGAGGTGAAATCCAGGAAGCCGAAATCGACCGCCTTCTTCAGTTTCAGCACCTCGTCCCGGCCGAGGAACACGGCGGAGATATGCGTCTCCACCACACCCTGGCCGGTGAGGGCGGCGAGGAAGGCCGCCACCTCCGCCTGGGCGGGGGGCACCGCCATCAGGGAAACAGCGCCTCGACGCCCCAGCCGCCCGGGACGGCGCTGAAGACCCGGCGCTCATGCAGCCGGAAGGGCATGTCACGCCAGAATTCGATCCGTTCCGGCAGCACCCGGAAGCCCGACCAGTGCGGTGGACGGGGAATCTCCGAAATGCCGAATTTCAGGGTATATTCCGCCACCGCGCGCTCCAGCGCGAAGCGGCCCTCCAAAGGCCGCGACTGGCGGGACGCCCAGGCGCCGATCCGGCTGCCACGCGAGCGCGAGGCGTAATAGGCATCCGCCTCCTCATCGCTCACGCTCTCCACCGCACCCTCGACACGGATGCTCCGCGCCAGGCTCTTCCAATGAAAACACAGCGCCGCATGCGCATTGGCCGCCAGCTCACTCCCCTTGCGGCTTTCGAGGTTGGTGTAGAAGACGAAGCCGCGCGGATCGACGCCCTTGAGCAACACCATTCGGGCACTCGGCCGGCCATCGGGCGTGCAGGTGGCCAGGCACATGGCGTTGGGGTCATTGATCTCCGAGGCGGTGGCCTCGGCCATCCATTCGGCGAAAATGGCGTAGGGGTCATCAGCCACGGGAAATATCCTGAAATGAACCGGGCCTTGCCCGGGCACTGGCCATGTGCCACCACCACCGCGCCCCTTCAACCATTGCCGCGAGCCCCATGCCGGACACTGTCAGCCAAGCCGCGATCCCCACCGGAACATTGATGGCCGGCCGCCGTGGCCTGATCATGGGTGTGGCCAATCATCGGTCCATCGCCTGGGCCATCGCCCAGGCCTGCGCCGCCCAGGGCGCCGAGCTTGCCTTTACCTTCCAGGGCGAGGCGCTGGAGAAGCGGGTGCGACCGCTGGCGGCCAGTGTCGGCTCCGACCTGGTGCTCCCCTGCGACGTGGGCGACGACGCCCAGATCGACGCCACCTTCGATGCGCTGCAGGAACGCTGGGGTGAGCTGGACTTCCTGGTTCACGCCATTGGCTTCGCCAACAAGGATTTTTTGCGCGGGCGGTTCATCGACACGCCGCGCGAGGTCTTTCTCCAGGCCTTGGACATCTCCTGCTATTCCTTCGCCGCCACCGGGCGGCGGGCGGCGGCGATGATGAAGGCGGGCGGCTCGATGCTCACCCTCAGCTATCTCGGCGCCGAGCGCTGGGTGCCGCACTACAATGTGATGGGCGTGGCGAAGGCGGCGCTGGAGGCCAGCGTTCGCTACATGGCGGCCGATCTGGGCGACCGGCAGATCCGGGTGAACGCGATCTCCGCCGGCCCGATCAAGACGCTGGCGGCGAGCGGCATCGGCGATTTCGGCTACATCATGAAGTGGAACCAGTACAATTCGCCGATGCGCCGCAACGTGACCCTGGAGGAAGTCGGCGGTTCGGGCCTGTATTTCCTCAGCCCGCTCTCGGCCGGCGTGACGGGCGAGGTGCATCATGTGGATTGCGGCTATCATCTGGTGGGCATGAAGCATCCGGATGCGCCGGATTTGACGATCGAGAAGAGCTGAGCGCCTTGTCGCCGGCCGAAGCCTGGTTCGTCTTCGATGTCGGCGGCGTGCTGGTGGACGAGACCCGGGTCTGGCAGGGCTGGGCCGAGCATCTCTCGGTCCCTTACGAGACGCTGTGGGATGCGCTTTGTGCGGATATCCGCGAGGGCCTGAGCCACCGCCACACCATGCAGCGTTTGGCGCCGGGCCACGACATCATGGCCATCCGCCGCGCCCGGCTCGCCCATGACGCGCCGCTGGAGAGCGACCTCTACCCCGATGTGCGTCCCGCCTTCGCGGCGCTGCGCGCGCGGGGGTATCGCATCGGCATCGCCGGCAATCAGCCGCTGGAGGCCGGGCCGGCGCTGGAGGCCCTCGACCTCGGTGCTGATTTCGTCGCGACCTCCGCCGGATGGGGGGTGCAGAAACCCGATCCGGCGTTCTTCGAGCGGGTGATCGCCCATTGCGAGGCGCCGCCCCAGGCCATCACCTATGTCGGCGACAGGGTGGATAATGACATCATCCCGGCCCGTGCCGCCGGGCTCTCCGCGCTCTATGTCCCCCGTGGGTTATGGGCCGCGGTGGCGCTGCCGGAAGCGCCGCCGCCCCTGGCTTCGTTGCTGGACATCCTGGGCTGAGGCTCAGGCCTCGCCGCCCTCTCTGGTCATCGACGCCTTTCAGGCCTCGCTACCTACTCTGATCGTCGAGGCCTTTCAGGCCTCGCCGACGCAATCCAGCATGGCCGCGTCCAGCGCGTCCCTGGGCGATTTCCCGCCCCAAAGCACGAACTGGAAGGCCGGAAAAAACCGCTCGCACTCGTTCAGCGCGATATCGACCAAATCCTCGAGCGATTCGGCACTCGCCCCCGGCGCGCCGCGCAGCAGCACGGCATGGCGAAACACCGGCACGCCATCATCGCTCTCCAGCCCGAAATGACCGATCCACAGCCGCTCATTGGCCAGGGTGAGCAATTCATACAGCGCCTGACGGCGCCCGGCCGGCACCTTCATGTCGAAGGCGCAGGAGAAATGCATGGCGCTGATCTCGCGCGCCCAGGAGAAGAACATGGCGTAGGTGCCCCATTTGCCGGGCGCCTCGGCCACCATCTCCCCATCCGATTGTCGTTCGCAGGCCCATTCGTTGGAGCTGAGAATCTGCTCGAGCACATCGAGCGGATTGGTCGCGGTTTCGTGGAATTCCTGGGTCAACATGCCGGACATCGCAGTACCCCTCTCGCAAGCGTGATGACCCAGGGCGAAATCACCAGGGGTCGGAACCACGCGCCACTGCGATGCCGGGTTCTTCGCCTCTCCCCCGCTGGGCCCCCCGGCCCAGCTATTGGGGGTGCGGCACGCCCGGCACCACTATGGCTAGCGTATGAGGCCTGAATCCCGTGCCGCAAGTGCCCTATTGCTACGCTTCTGTGGACGAATCGCCCTGCGCGAGCATGATGGTGGACACCGCATCGGCCCCGCGGGCCTCCAGCCGGGCAAGCCGCGCCTCCAGCGCCGCCACTTTCTCCGTCAGCATCTCCGCCTCCTCTCGCGCGCGCCGGGCCAGTTCCAGCACCGCCTCGAATTCCTCACGCCGGACCAGTTCCATCCGCTGGGCGAAGGCATCGGCGCGCGATTTCGCCAATTGCCCGGCCTCGTTCTTCAAGCCGGCCAGCACGCTGAAGGCGCCGCCCGCCATCCCCGCCAGATCGTCCAGCCGCTGCCGAACCCCGTCTCTGCTACCCGCCATGATGCTCTCCTTGCTGCAATCGCCTATACCCCACTCCGCCACAGCCCACGAGGCCGCATGCTTCCCACCATTTTGCCCATCTGGGCCTTTCCGATGATCGACCCGGTCGCGATCCAGATCGGGCCATTGGGCATCCGCTGGTACGCCCTGGCCTACATCGCGGGCATCGTCGCGGCCTGGCAGTTGGCGCGTCGCCTGGTGCAGGCCAGCCCCGCGGTGGCCACGCCGCAGCAAATGGATGATTTCGTCACCTGGGCGACGCTGGGCATCATCATCGGCGGCAGGCTTGGCTACGTGCTGTTCTATCGCCCCGGGCATTATTTGTTCGCGCCATGGGAAATCCCGATGGTCTGGCAAGGCGGCATGGCCTTTCACGGCGGCGCGCTGGGGGTGATCGTGGCGGCCCTGTTGTTCTGCCGCTCGCAGAAGCTGTCGCCGCTGGGCTTCGGTGACCGTGTGGCGGTGGGTGTGCCGCTCGGCCTGTTCTTCGGCAGGCTGGCCAATTTCGTCAATGCCGAGCTCTATGGCCGCCCGGCCGACGTGCCCTGGGCCATGATCTTCCCGTCCGACCCCACCGGCCTGCCGCGCCACCCCAGCCAGCTCTATCAGGCGGGGCTGGAGGGCGTGGCCCTCTTCCTGCTCATGATCACGCTGTTCTCCCGCCCCGGCCTGCGGGAGCGCCGGGGCTTCCTCACCGGCGCGCTGATCGCGGGCTATGGCGTGGCGCGCTGCATCGGCGAGTTCTTTCGCCAGCCCGACGCGCATCTCGGCTTTCTGTTCGTGGGCACCACCATGGGCCAGCTGCTCTCCCTGCCGATGATGGTGATCGGCGCCGCGCTGATGTGGCGCGCCCGGCGGCCGTGATGGAGCGGCTGGATGCCTTCATGGCGCGCGCCAATGCCGCCTTCTACGACCAGCCCGACCCCTTGGCGCATTTCACCACCGCGCCGGAAATCTCCCAGGCCTTTGGTGAGTGCCTGGGCCTCTGGGCGGCGGTGACCTGGCAGCAGATGGGGAGCCCCGCGCCGGTCTGGCTGATGGAGCTGGGGCCGGGGCGCGGCACGCTGATGGCCGATGCCTGGCGCGCGGTGGGCGAGATGGTGCCGGGTTTCCCGGCCGCCGCCCGCGTCGCGCTGGTGGAAAGCTCCGCTGGCCTGCGGGCACGGCAGGGGGGGGCATTGCCCGGCGTGCCGGCGCAATGGTTCGACCGCGTCGAGGATGTTCCGCCGGGCCCCGCCATCATCCTGGCCAATGAGTTCCTTGATGCCCTGCCGATCCGCCAATTCATCCGCCGCGCGGGGAGCTGGATGGAGCGCTTCGTGTCAGATGGCGCTTTCATCGAGCAGCCCAGCGACGAGGACCTGCCGGCAGCGCCCGAGGGCAGCGTGCTGGAGCTTGGCGAGGCCGGCCAGGCCTTGGCCGCCCATCTCGCCGCCCGCGTCGCCGCCCAGGGCGGCGCCGCCCTGCTGCTGGATTACGGCCCGGCCGAATCCGCGCCTGGCGACAGCCTGCAGGCGGTGCGCGACCATCGCGCGGCCAATCCGCTGGACCCGCCAGGCACCGCCGACCTGACGGCGCATGTCGATTTCGCGGCGCTCGCGCGGGCGGCGGGAGGCGCCGATCGGCATGGCCCCATTCCGCAAGGGCTTTTCCTGCAACGGCTTGGGCTGATGAGCCGGGCCGCGATGCTGGCGCAATCGGCGCCGCGGCAGGCCGGCATGATCCTCTCCGGCGCGCAGCGGCTGGTCGCGCCCGAGGGCATGGGGAGGCTGTTCAAGGCGCTGTGCCTTTGCCAGCCAGGCCTCTCTGTGCCAGCAGGTTTCGGATGATGATCCAGCACCCTGGTCTGGCCGGCACGCGCCATGGCTTCTTCACCCGACTGGGCGGGGTGAGCGAGGGCGGTTTTTCTGCCCTCAACTGCTCCGACCGCAGTGCCGATGAGCCGGAACGGGTGGCCGAGAACCGCCGACGCGCCGCTGCCGCCCTGGGCTTTGCGCCCGCGGCGCTGGTGGGCGTCCACCAGGTGCATGGCGTGGCCGTGGCGGTCTGCGACACTCCCTGGGAAAGCCGGCCGGTGGCCGATGCGCTGGTCACCGCCCGCCCTGGGCTGCTGTTGGGCGTCGTCACCGCCGATTGCGGGCCGGTGCTCTTCGCCGATGCCCAGGCCGGGATCGTCGGTGCCGCCCATGCCGGTTGGCGCGGTGCCGTGGCCGGCGTGCTGGAGGCCACGCTGGAGGCGATGCGGGCCCTGGGCGCGAAAAACATCATCGCCGTCGTCGGCCCCTGCATCGCCCAGCCGAGCTACGAGGTCGGCGCCGACCTGCGCGCCGCCGTGCTGGCGCGCGATGCCGCCGATGCCGGCTTTTTCGCCCCCGGACAGCGCGCGGAGCGCTGGCAGTTCGACCTGCCCGGCTATTGCGTGGCGCGTCTGCAGGCCGCCGGCGCCCAGGCCCATGCCACCCTCGACGACACGCTGGCGGAGCGGGAAAAATTCTTCAGCCACCGCCGCCGCACCCTGGCGGGCGAGGGGCCGATCGGCCATCAGCTCTCCGCCATTGGGATCTGAGCGATGCCCTATGTCGTGATCTTCTTCTTCCTCTGCATTCTCACCATGGTGGCCACCTGTGCGATCCTTTAGCGCCAGCCTTGCCGTTCTGCTGCTGTTGGTGGGGTGTGGCGACCTGCCGCAGCCCTTCCGCGGCAATCCCGGCCGGCAGGCGCGCAGCCTGGCCATCCCGCTGGCCATCCGCCTGGCCGTGCCGCCACCGCCGCAGGCCTTGCTGGACGAGGCCAATGCCCGGCGGCTGGCCGAGGCCATGACAGTCGCCCTTCAGGGCCAGGAGGTGCCGGCGATTGCCATCGACACGCCTTTGCCGTTGGACTGGCAGCTGGTCATCACCGCCGAAAATCTCGGCACCGCGGTGCGGCCGCGCTTCGAGCTGGTCAATGCCGATGGCCGCTCCCAAGGCGTGCATGAGGGCGCGCCGGTGCCGATCCGCGGCTGGGCCGAACCCACGCCGCCGATGTTCGCCCAGGTGGCCGCGCAGGCGACGCCCGGGCTGACCCGACTGCTTCTCTCGGTGCAGGCGGCGCGCGCTTCGGCCACCGTATCGGCGATTTCGGCGGGGCCGCCCCGGGTGCGCTTCCTGCCGGTGCAGGGTGCGCCGGGCGATGGCGCGCAGTCGTTGGCGGCGAGGATGCGCGAATTCATGTCCAATCTCGGCTTCGTCGTGCAGGACGCGGCGGAGGGTGCGCAATATGGCCTGACCGCCGAGGTGCGGATCACGCCGCCGGCCAACAATGCCCAGGTGGTGGATCTGCAATGGATCGTCACCCGCCGCGATGGCGAGGAGCTTGGCCGTGTCGTGCAGGTGAACGAGGTTCCGGCGGGGCGGCTGAACCGGTTCTGGGGTGACATCGCCTATGTCGCGGCCGAGCAGGCCAGCGGCGGCGTGCAGACCATCATCCGCAACGCGACCACGCCACAAACCGAGGCGCCGCCGCCTGCCATTCCGGCCGGGGGCGGCGCGCCGCCACCGCCTGGGCTGCGCTGAGGCCGGGTTCGGCAACACCCCGTCCGGCATGCATGGCCAAACCCCAGGTTGCCATGGCGCCGTTACGTTGTTAGGTCATGCGCGCCGAGGCGGAGTCTGGAGCCTGCATGAAAATCGTCGCCTGCAACAGCAACATGCCGCTCGCGCAGGCCGTTGCCGACAACCTTGAGCTGCCGCTGGTCAAGGCCTCCATCCGTCGCTTTGCCGATATGGAAATCTTTGTCGAGTTCCATGAGAACATCCGCGGCGAGGATGTCTTCGTCATCCAATCCACCAGCTTCCCGGCCAATGACCATCTGATGGAGCTGCTGATCACGCTGGACGCGCTGCGCCGCTCCAGCGCGCGGCGGGTGACGGCGGTGATCCCCTATTTCGGCTATGCAAGGCAGGACCGGAAGAGCGGCCCGCGCACGCCGATTTCGGCCAAGCTGGTGGCGAACCTCATCACCGAGGCAGGCGCCGACCGGGTGCTGACGATGGACCTGCATGCCGGCCAGATTCAGGGTTTTTTCGACATCCCCGTCGACAACCTGATCGCCGCCCCGCTTTTCGCCAAGGATATCCAGGAACGCTATGCCGGGCGCGACCTCATGGTTGTCTCCCCCGATGTCGGCGGCGTGGTGCGGGCGCGGACCATCGCCACCCGCCTGCACACCGACCTCGCCATCATCGATAAGCGGCGTGAACGCGCCGGCGTGTCCGAGGTGATGAACGTCATCGGCGACGTCACGGGGCGCGACTGCATCATCGTCGACGACATCATCGACAGCGGTGGCACCCATTGCAACGCGGCGGATGCGCTGATGCGCAACGGTGCGCGCTCGGTTTCGGCCTATGTCACGCATGGCGTTTTCTCGGGTGGCGCGGTGGCCCGCGTGGGCGCCGCGCCGATCGAGATGATGACGGTGACCGACAGCATCGCTGCCACCGAGGCCGTCCGCAATTCCGCCAACACCCGCCAATTGCCCATCGCGCCACTGCTGGCCGAGGCAATGCGGCGGATCAGCGAGGAAAGCTCAGTCTCGTCGCTGTTCGATTGAGGCATGGCTGCGATCGTCCGAGGCAGAGCCGAGGGCGTGAATCGCCGCCGCAAAAGGTCCGGCTGCGATCGTCCGAGGCAGAGCCGAGGGCGTGAATCGCCGCCGCAAAGGGTATGGAGATGACGATGAAGCTGCTGTATTCCCCCGGCGCCTGCTCGCTGGGTATCCATGTCATCCTCGAGGAGATCGGCAAGCCTTTTGTCGGCGAGCGCTTCTCCACCCGCGACGGCGGCACCTACAAGCCCGAATTCGTCGCGATGAACCCGAAATCCAAGGTGCCGACGCTGGTGCGCGATGATGGTTCGGTGCTGACCGAATTCCAGACCATCGCCTTCTGGCTCGCCAAATCCAACCCGGACGCCAGGCTCATCCCCGGCGATATCGAGGGTGAGGCGCGGGTACTGGAAATGCTCGATTACATCTGCGGCACCATCCATCCGCAGGGTTTCACCCGGCAGTTCCGCCCGGTCAATTTCGCCCGCGACGCCGAGGACGAGCCGCGGATCGTCGCCCAGGGCAAGGCCCTGGCCGAGAAATACCTGGCCCTGCTGGCCGAGACCTGGAAGGGCCAGGAATGGCTGCTGCCCAGCGGCTATTCGGTGGCCGATTGCGCGCTGTTCTTCATTGAGCGCTGGTGCCTGCGCGCCGGCATCACGCCGCCCGCCCGCATCACTGCCCATTACGAGGCCATGATGGCCCGCCCCGCCGTGGCCCGTGCCCTGGCCACCGAAGCCGCATAAAGGAAACCCCGCGATGAAGCTTTTTTACGCCCCCGGCGCCTGTTCCATCGGCATCCACGTGCTGCTGGAAGAAATCGGCAAGCCCTATGAGGCCGAGTTCCTGAACCTGCGCGAAGGCGCGCAGTTCAAGCCCGAATTCACCGCCATCAACCAGAAATCCAAGGTGCCGACCCTGGTGCGCGATGATGGCTCGGTGCTGACCGAATACCCCGCCATCGCCTATTATCTGGCGGTGACCAACCCCGAAGCGAAGCTGTTGCCGGCCGAGCCGGCCATGGCCGCGAAGGCGCTGGAATTCACCGACTTCGCCGTGTCCACCATGCATATGCAGGGCTTTTCGCGGATGTTCCGCCCGGCCAATTTCGCCCCCACCGAGGCCGATCATGAGGCGGTAAAGGCGCGCGGCCAGGAGATCTACGAGAAGGGTCTGGCCGTGATGGACAAGGCGCTGGCGGGGAAGGACTACCTCTGCGGCGAATTCTCCATCGCCGACAGCGCCCTGTTCTACGTCTGCTTCTGGTGGGCGGCGCGGCTGGGCAAGGCGCTGCCGGACAATGTCGCGGCGCATTACGCCCGGATGATGGCCCGCCCGGCCGTCACGCGCACCATGGCCGCCGAAGGCCTGGCGTGAGCCTCAACCCCGTCGCCTTCTGGTTCCTTCGCCATGGCGAGACGGACTGGAATGCCCGCGGCCTGTCCCAGGGGGTCACCGACATCCCGCTGAACGCGATCGGCCGCGCCCAGGCCGAGCGTGCGGCACGCACGCTGGCCGGCCACAGCTTCGGCAGCATCGTGGCCTCGCCGCTGTCGCGCGCGCGGGACACGGCGGCGGCGGTGGCGGCGGTGCTGGGCCAGGGCTTCACCACCGACCCGGAACTGCGCGAGGTCGAGTTCGGCGAGCAGGAAGGCCAGCCCATGGGCGACTGGTACGACAGCTGGATCGCCGACGAATACACGCCCCGCGGCGCCGAGACCTTCGCCGGGCTGCGCGCCCGCACGGTCGCGGCCATCAACCGCGCCACCGCCCTGCCGGGGCCGGTGCTGGTGGTGGCGCATGGCGCGCTGTGGCGGGCGTTTCGCTACGAGGCCGGCCTGCCCTCCAATGTCCGCACGCCCAATGCGCTGCCGATCTTCGTCGAGCCGCCGCAGCCGGCCTGGCCGGAATGGCGGCTGACGGCGCTGGAGCTCGCCCCTGAGCTTTGATCCGCTCCGCACGCTGGGCATTGTGCTGGCGCGAAAGCCCTGGCGCTGGCGCAGCGCCGCGGTGCGGGCCCAGGCCGACAGGCTGCGGCGGCGGCGCGAATTCGAGGCCGCCGTACCGCTCTACCGCCACTACCTGACCCTGCGGCCGGATCACGCGACGGCCTGGATGCTGTTCGGCCAATGCCTGCAGGAGCTGGGCGAGATGGCCGAGGCCGACCAAGCCTATGCCAATGCCGTGCGCCTGGGCCCGCGCAACCGCGACGCGCATAATGCCCGGGCGCATTTCCTCAAGATCACCGGACGGCGGCAGGAGGCCCGAAATGCCTTCGTCGCCGCCATCGCGCTCGGCGCCGGCGAGCAGGCGGAGCGCGAATTGCTTCACCTCCAGGCGCCCGGCGCGCATCCCGCGGGCGATGCCTTGCCGGGCGCGGCGCGGGTCTGGATCGATGTGTCCGACCTGCTGATCTTCCTCAACCACAACCGCCACGTCAGCGGCATCCAGCGGGTGCAGCTCGTGCTGCTCGAGCATGCGCTGGCCTGGCCGCAGGAGGCCTGCTGCGTCACCACCCAGCCTTGGGACGGGCGGATCTGGTGCCTCTCGCCGGCCGCGATCCGGGCATTCCGCGATCTCTTCGCCGCCAGCGGCGGTGGCACGAAGGCGATGCGCGCCGCCATTCGCCGCCTGCTCGACACTGCCTCCGAAGTGGCGCCCGAGCCCGGCCGCACCCTGTTCCAGCCCGGCGCCTTCTGGATCGGCGGCGGCAATCCACCGCTGTGGCGCCGGGTGCGGCTGGCCGGCATGAAGCTGGTGCCGCTGATCCACGACATCATCCCGGTCCGCGCGCCAGACGTCTGCGTGCCGGAGCTGGTGCGCGAATTCTCCTGGGCGCTGGGCGAGGAGCTGCGCTCGGTCGATGCCATCATCGCCAACTCCACCCACACCGCCAATGATGTGCGCGGCTTCATGGCGCAGAAGGGCATGGCGGCGGTGCCGGTGATCGCCGTGCCGCTGGCGCACCGGCTCAACGAGGCCCCGCCGGCCCAATCGGTCTGGACAAAGCAGATTGCGCCCTTGCGCGAAAAGCGCTTCGTGCTGACGGTGGGCACGGTGGAGCCGCGCAAGAACCACCCGCTGCTGCTGCGGGTCTGGCAGGCCATGGTCGATGACGGGCTGGACCCGCCGACCCTCGTCATCGCCGGCAAGCGCGGCTGGCTGACCGAGAGCTTTGACGCCGAAATGGCCTGGTCCCGCGCGGCCGGGAAGCGGGTGATGGTGCTCTCCGACCTCTCGGATGCCGAGATCGACACGCTCTATTCCGCCTGCCTCTTCACCACCTTCCCGAGCTTCGCCGAGGGCTGGGGCCTGCCGGTGGGCGAAAGTCTGGCTCGGGGGAAAATCTGCGTCTCCTCCAATCGCGATTCGATGCCCGAGGTGGGCGGCGATGCGGCGATCTACATCGACCCGGTGGACGAGGCCGCGGCCGGCGCGGTGTTCCGCCGCCTCATCTTCGAACCCGGCGCGCTGGCGGCGGCTGAGGCGCATCTGCGCGACAGCTTCACGCCCCGCGGCTGGCCCGAGGTCGTGGCCGGGATCATGGCCGGTTTGCAGGGCCTGCCCGATCGCGGGCCGGTGGAGCTGACCCCGCCGGTGCTGCATCGCGGTGTCGTCTTCCGCACCTCGCCAGTGCTGCGCGGCGCGCGCGAGGACCCCTTTGGCGAGCCGTTGCGCCTCATGCTGGCCGAGGGCTGGCTGCCGCCCGGGCCTGCCGGCACCGCGATGATGACCTGTCACGCGCCACTCTTCCTGGCGCCGGCCGAGGCCGGGCTGCTGCGGCTGCGGCTGCACGCCATGCCGGCGGTGGTGCTGGAGGCGGGCGGCGCGGCCCTGACCCTTGCCCGCGATTCCGCAGGTTGGCTGGAAGTGCCGGTCGCAGCCGGCCCGCTGCGGCTGACCATCTCGGTCACCGCGGGCGACCCCGCGCGTGTGCCGAGCATCGAGCCCGGTATCTGGCTGACCGCGGTGGAGCTACGCGGCGTGGGCCTGTAGGTCTTCCAGCCGCACCACGCTCAGGGTCGCGGCATGGGTGGCGGCGAGGTTGACCTGCGGGGCGTGGCCGGCCTGCCGCGCCTCCTCCCATCGCCCGGCGCAGAGGCACCAGGATTCGCCTGGGTTGAGGCCGGGGAAGCCGTATTCCGGCCGGGGCGTGCTGAGGTCATTGCCGGCGGAGCGGCTGAATTCCAGGAACTCCGCCGTCAGCACGGCGCAGACGGTGTGCAGCCCATGGTCCCGCGGATCGGTGTTGCAGCAGCCATCGCGGAACCAGCCGGTGAGGGGTGCGAGCGAGCAGGATTGCAGCGCCCCGCCCAGCACGTTGAGAGCGGCGGGACGCCGGCCCGGCATGTTGCTGCCATCCATCGTCAGCGCTCCTCACAAATGGCCTGCGACCACGCGCCGCCCGGCGCCATCTCCCGCCGGGCGCCGGCGCGGATGGCAATAATCGCCTCAGCATATTCGGATGGCGGCGCCGCCATGTCCGGCAAATGGCACAGACCAGGTTCCTCGGCCAGCCGCCGGCGATACACACTCTCCCGGTATCGCCCGAAGCGTTCCAATTCAGGCCGGGTTGTCGCACCGAATTCGGGGGTGAGCCGGTCGATGGCGACAAGCACTTCCTCGATCGCCACTTCGATCTCACCCACCGTTTGCGAGGCATCGACACCGCATGCGGCCCATGTGGCGATGCGGTCGCGCATCAGTGTCGCGACGAAGACCATGTCATGAGGCGGCAGGCATCGGAAGCGGGGCTGCGCCGCCGCGGTGCCTGCGGCGAGCATGGCGATGGCGACGCCGACGCAGGCCCGCCTGCGCATCAGGCCGCGGCGCGAATGGCCGCCGCCTTCACGCTGTCGTCCACCGCGCCGGCAAAGGTCTCGAAATTCTTCTCGAACAACCCGACCAGGTTCTGCGCCGTGCGGTCATAACCGGCCTTGTCGGCCCAGCCGTCGCGCGGGTTGAGCACGCCGGCGGGAATGCCCGGCACGGCCTTGGGGATCATCAGGCCGAAGAAGGGGTCCTTCTCGAACTCCACCTGGGCCAGGCTGCCATCGAGCGCGGCGCGCAGCAGGGCACGGGTGTGCTGGATGCTCATGCGTTGGCCGGTGCCATAGGCGCCGCCGGTCCAGCCGGTGTTCACCAGCCAGCAATCGGCGCCGTATTTGTTCACGAGGTCATTGAGCATGCGGCCATAGACTTCGGGATGGCGCGGCAGGAAGGGGGCGCCGAAGCAGGTGCTGAAGGTCGCCTGCGGCTCTTTCCCCATGCCCTTCTCGGTGCCGGCCACGCGGGCGGTATAGCCCGAGAGGTAGTGGTACATCGCCTGCGCGGCCGAGAGCTTGGAGATCGGCGGCAGCACGCCAAAGGCATCCGCCGTCAGCATCACCACGTTCTTCGGCAGGCCTGCGCGGCCACCGACATGGATATTGGGGATGAACTCCACGGGGTAGCAGGAGCGGGTGTTTTCGGTCAGGCGGCCGTCATCGAGGTCGAGATTGCCGCGCATGTCGGCCACGACATTCTCCAGCACGGCGCCGAAGCGGTGCGAAGCGTCCCAGATCTGCGGCTCGGCCTCACGCGAGAGGCGGATGACCTTGGCGTAGCAGCCGCCCTCGAAGTTGAAGATGCCATTGGCCGACCAGCCATGCTCGTCATCGCCGATCAGCGCCCGCTCGGGGTCGGAGGAGAGCGTGGTCTTGCCGGTGCCGGACAGACCGAAGAACAGCGCCACATCGCCGGCTTTGCCGACATTGGCCGAGCAATGCATCGGCAGGATGCCCTTCGCCGGCAGCAGCCAGTTCATCACCGTGAAGATGCTCTTCTTGATCTCGCCGGCGTAGCTGGTGCCGGCGATGCAGATGATCTTCTTGGCGAAGCTGAGCGCGATGCAGGTGGAGGTGCGGCAGCCATCCTGTTCCGGGTCGGCCTCATATTCCGGCGCGTGCAGGATGGTGAAATCGGGCGCGAAGCTGGCCAGGTCTTCCACCGGCGGGCGGATGAACATGTTGCGGGCGAAGAGCGCGTGCCAGGCATTGGTGGTCACCAGACGGACGCGAATGCGGTGGTCCGGGTCGGCGCCGGCATAGAGGTCCTGGGTGAAGAGCACGGGCTGCTGGCCCAGCCAGTCGCGCACCTTGGTGGAGAATTGCGCGAAATTCTCGACCGACATCTTCTGGTTGATCTTGCCCCACCAGATGTCCTGGGTGGCCTCGGGGTCGTCCACCACGAATTTGTCCTGGACGGAGCGACCTGTGTGCTGCCCGGTGATGGCCATGAAGGCGCCATCGGCGGAAAGCCGGCCCTCGCCGCGCTGCAGGGCCTGGGCGTAAAGGCCGGGCGCCGTCAGATTGGAATGGACGGGGCCAACGGCGACGACGCCGGTTCCGGCAAGGGCGGCTTCACTCATGAACGCGGTTCTCCAGTCTGCGAGGCGGGCGCTATGTCCCTGGAAAGACGCGGGGGATTGGCCCGCTTGTCGGCCGAATTACGGCTGGGGCTTACCGCTGGTCAATGTCGCTTGCGCCGAGATTCGTCGCGTGCGGCGCACAAAAACGGTACCGAAACGGTTACCTGGGGCAGAACCTCACCCGGCCGCCCGGCGTTTGGCCACGGCCGCCGAAATCAGCGCGCGCCGAACGCCATCCGCATCGGTCACCGGGCGGGCGAAGGCGTGGCGGATAACGCTCTCACCCGCCGCCATGTCGAAGCCGTCGCAATCCAGGGCGACCATCCGCCAGCCGGCATCGCTGCCGGCCAGCAGCGAGAGGGTCGCGGGATGGTCGGCATTCACATGGGCGATAATGTCGGCCTCGGCCGCCATCAGCGCGGCGACCGCGGCCGGGTCGGGCGCCAGATCGGCCTGGCGCAGACGGTGCGCGGCGGCGAAGCCACCCACCAGCAATCCCGATTGCGGCGCCACTCGCCACAGGGCGAAATCCCCGAAATCGGCGTAAAGGGCGGCATAGGGGTGCCGGGCCAGCCAGCGGCCCTTCAGGGCCGGGTCGTCGACCTGCTCGGCCAACCCGGTCAGGGTCGCGCGCGGCGCGGTCTGCGGATTGGGGCTGGTGGGCTCGCCTTGCGCCATCAGCGCGCAGCGCGGCTCCCGCGCCAATTGTCGGGTGTGCTGCGACAGGCTGGAGAGCCACAGCAACAGCGCGCCATCGGGCGCCATGGTGTGGGTGACCAGGCTGGCGAAGGGCTGGCCGTCACCCTGCGTCGCGAGGGTGGAGGCCGCGGCGGCGCGGAAGAGGCAACGTGCGGCAAAGCCGTGATCGGGATCCATGTGGCAATTCTGGCCCTGGCGGCAAACTTCGCAAGCGCGATCAATCCGGCCTGCGGCATAACGCCGCCATGCCGATCAAGACCACGACCCTGACCGACCATGCCAGCCGCGTCGCCCGCGCCATGGCGCATCTCGCCGCCCGGCCGGACCATACGCCGGGGCTGGAGGAGCTGGCCGATGTCGCCGCCCTCTCGCCCTGGCATTTCCACCGCGTCTACCGCGCCCTGGCCGGCGAAACCCCGGCCGAGACCCTGACCAGGCTGCGCCTCTCCCGCGCCGCCGTCGCCTTGATCCGCAGCGACGCGCCCATGGCCGGCATCGCCCGCGCCGCCGGCTATGGCTCGGTGGCCGCTTTCACCCGCGCCTTTCGCGAGGCGCATGGCATTCCACCCGGCGCCTATCGTGCCCGCAGCGGCATCGGCGCCACCATCACCGAGGAGAACGACATGGACGACGTCAACATCATCGACTGGCCGGCGATGAGCCTGGCCACGCTGGAGCATCGCGGCAGCTACGACCATATCGGACAGGTTTTCGACCGGCTGATGGCCTGGGCCGGCGGGCAGGGGCTGATCACGCCGGACAGCCTGTTCCTGGGCCTCTACTACAGCGACCCGAAGACGGTGCCGGAGGCGGAGCTGCGCTCCGCTGCCGCCATGACCGTGGCCCCGGACACGAAAATCGGCCCGGGCATGGGCCTCTTGCACCTGCCGGCCATGCGCATGGCCCGGCTGCGCTTCCAGGGTCCCTATGCCGAGCTCGAGCCGATCTATGACCGCCTTTATGGCGAATGGCTGCCGGCCAGCGGCGAGGAGCTGGCCGAGCATCCGGCGATCGAGAACTACCTGAACGACCCGCGCAGCCTGCCGCCCGGCGAATGGCTGACCGATGTGATGCTGCCGCTGAAACCCGCGACGGTCAGGGCCTAGACGAGGCTGTTTTCTGATGCGGTCACGCCGCGTGGACCGGCCATTTCCGCGCGGATGATTGGGCGTTTTCGCCGCAACGCATCATGTCCTACAGCATCGCCAGCGGCCGCTTGCGCCGCGGCGGCGGAAAGGCGGCATCCAGCGCTGCCTGGTCCGCCGCGGAGAGGCGTAGCCGCAGCGCCCCCGCATTTTCCAGTGCCCGCGCCGCATCGCCGCTCTTGGGAATGGCCACCACCCCCGGCCTGGAGACGCACCAGGCCAGCGCCACCTGTGCCGGCGTGGCGCTGAGCCGCTCGGCCACCGCCCGCAGCGCGGGTTTGTGCAGCAGCGGCCCCTGGCCCAGCGGCGAATAGGCCATCAGCGGCATGCCCCGCCCCTGCATCCAGGGCAGGAGGGAAAATTCCGGCCCACGCTCGCCCAGGTTCAGAAGCACCTGGTTGGTGGCGCAATCCGGCCGCTCCAGCTCCTCCATGTCATCGACATCGAGGTTCGACACGCCCCAGGACCGGATATGCCCGGCCTGCCGCATCCGCTCCATCGCCTCCGCCGTATCAGCCAATGGAACGGAACCTCGCCAATGCAACAGATAACAATCCAGCACATCGGTCCTGAGCCGCTTCAGGCTTTTCGCCAGCGCCACCGGCAGCCGCGCCGCCGAGGCATTGTGCGGATAGACCTTGGACACCAGAAAGACCTCATCGCGCCGGCCGGCGATGGCCTCGGCCACCACCTCTTCCGCCGCACCCTCGCCATACATCTCGGCGGTGTCGATCAGCGACAAACCTTCATCGAGGCCGGCGCGCAAGGCGGCGATCTCCCCTTGCCGCCGCCCCCTGTCCTCGCCCATTTTCCACGTGCCCTGGCCCAGGGCCGGCACCGCGGTGCCGTTCGGCCATGTCACCATCTGCATCTGCGGGAGCCTCCCATGCGCGTCATCCTCGCCAGCCTAGCGCTCTTCGCCCTGCCTGCGGCAGCCCAGTTGCCGGTCGCCGAGGAGATCGGCACCTGGCGGCTGGGTTGCGTGACCGACCGCATGACCGACCGCGCCGCCTGCCAGCTGCGCCACCGCGACTGGGTGGAGCGGCCGGGTGCCGGCCTCGCCAATGCCGCGGGCCTGGCCCTCGAAATCCAGGACCGCGGTGGCCGGCTGGTGCCGGTGGTCACCGCGCGTGACCTGGGGCTCGACGGCGCCTCGCGCGGGCTGATGGCGCTGGCCGGGCGGGTGCAGATGCGCTTTGGCACCAACCCGATGTTCGAGATGGCCTGCGGGCTGGAAGGGCGCAGCCTGTCCTGCTTCCCCAACCCCGGCGAGGCCGCGGCCATCGAGCGCGACTTCGCCGCCGCCGACCGGGTGCTGATCCGCATCAGCAGCCTGGGCAGCAGCATCGGCGGCACCGCCGAGCCGACCGAGATTCGCCTGGAGCGCACCCGTGACGCCATGGCCGCGCTGCGCCGCCAGGTGCCCGCCGGCGCCCCGCAAACAGGCACCCCGCAAACAGGCGCGCCGCAGCCGGGCGCCGACGGCCACGACCTGCGTGAGTTGCTCGGCCGCATGCAGCGGCTGTTCCAGTGACCGAGCGCGACCTCGCTGGCCTGCTGGCCGATGTGGCGGCGGGCGAGCGGGACGCGCTGCGGGCGATCTATCAGCGGCAATCCGTCCGGCTCTTCGGCGTGGCCAATGCGGTGCTGCGCGACCGTGACCAGGCGGCTGACGCGCTCCACACCGCATTCCTCAACATCCAGCGCCGCGCTGGGCAATACGACGCCAGCCGCGGCGCGCCGGAGGCCTGGCTGGCCGCCGTGGTCCGCTACGCCGCGCTCGACATGATCCGCGCCCGCGGGCGGGAAATGCCCAGCGACGACCCGGCATTGGGCGACACGCCTGTCGAGCCGGAGGCGCTGGCGGTGCTGGAAAGCCAGGAGAACGGCGCCCGCCTGCGCGATTGCCTGGAGCTTCTGCCGGAGAAGAATCGCCGCGGCATCGTGCTGGCCTTCGTCCATGGCCTGTCCCACCCGCAGATCGCCGCGAAGCTGGAACTGCCGCTGGGCACGGTGAAGGCCTGGATACGGCGTGGCCTGCTCTCGCTGCGGGAGTGCATGGCATGACCGAGGAGGAGCGCGACGCCCTGGCCGGCGAATATGTTCTGGGCACGCTGGGCGCGGCCGAGGCGCGGGCGGTGCGCGACGACCCTGCCATGGCGCCGCTGATCGCCGGCTGGGAGGCCAGGCTGGCGCCGTTGCACGCCCTCGCCCCGCCGGAGGCGCCGCCGCCCGGGCTCTGGGCGCGCATCGAAAAAAGCATCGCGGGCGCCGAGGTCCGGCCGCCCCGCCCCGCCCGCGCCGGCTGGTTCACCCGTTTCTGGGCCATCGGCTCCACCGCGGTGGCGGCTGGGCTCGCCATCCTGATGCTGGTGAACCGCCCCGCGCCCGCGCCGCTGATGACGGTGCTGCTGACCAGCCAAGAGGCGCCGGCCTTCCTGGTCGAGGCCGATCGCGGCGGCGAAATCCGCCTCGCCGCGCTGAACAACCAGCCGGTGCCCGAGGGCCGGGTGCGCGAGCTCTGGGCCTTGCCGCAGGGTGCGACGGCGCCGACCAGCCTGGGCCTGGTGCCCGCCGATGGGCGGATCAGCGTGCGGCCGGCGCAAATCCGGCCCGAGCCGGGGATGCTGATCGAAATCACGCTGGAGCCACCCGGCGGCTCACCGATCGGCCGGCCGACGGGGCCGGTGCTGTTCATCGGGCGTCTGCTGCCGGCGCGTGGGGTTTGACGGCAGGCTGATCCGCGTTCGCAACCCGCGACCGCTGCGTTCGTTGCCTTGCGGCGGCGCCCAAAGCCGCGCCGGAGCACGCCCGGCCTGCGGTCGAGACTTGCGGCGAGCCCTCGCGCCGCCTAGGTGACGTGCCATAATCCGCGCCCCGCGGGCGCATGCGAACCCTCACGGACCCAGACAGGATTCATGACCGACCAGACCCCCACGCCTGACGAACAGCCCGAAGCCCGGCCCGATTCCGGCACGGAGGCGCAGGAGAACCAGGACATGACCCTCGAGCAGCGCTTCCAGCTGCTGGCCGAGGAGCTGAACGGGATGCGCGACAAGTGGCTGCGTGCCGAGGCCGAGACGCAGAATGTGCGCGCCCGAGCCGCGCGCGAAGTGACCGATGCCCGCGCCTATGCCGTGCAGAAATTCGCGACCGATGTGGTCGAGGCGGCGGAAAACCTGCGCCGCGGACTGGCCGCCCTCCCGGCCGCCAGCGAAGCGGAGCCCGAGCTCCTGACAAAACTGCGCGGCGGCTTCGAGGGCGTGGAGAAGAGCTTCTGGGCGATTCTTGAGCGCAATGGCGTCTCGCGGAAGGATCCCTCGGGCGAGGCTTTCAATCCGGAGCTGCACCAGGCGATGGCCGAGCAGCCGGCGCCGGAGGGTGTGGCGCCCGGCACCGTGCTGCAGGCCTGGAGCGCGGCCTGGACCCTGAATGGGCGGCTGCTGAAGCCGGCGATGGTGGTGGTGGCGGCGGGCGAGGCGAAGCCGGACGCGGCCTGAATCCGCTGCGCATGCGCGCGGATTGCCTGAATCGGACAAATTCACCGCGGTATCTGAGAGCAGCTTCCAGCCCCTGCCTGTGGCAGGCGGTGGAGGCGTCGCATGGCTCAGGCCGTTGATGCGGGAAGCATCGGATGGGATGGAACTGTCGGCGAGGAATTACTGCCTTAACAACCGGAAATTGCTTTCATTCCACAAATCCTAAAGCGTTTATCTTTGTTGGCGTTGAATGCTCGGGTCCGGAGAATGTTGTGGTGCGATGGCCGCCCGTCAAAAGCGCGAGAGGACGATACCATGCGCAATGATGAGCCGGATCTGGGGGATATGCCGAAAGCAACGCTGGCCAGGCATCTGCTCGTCACCCGTGGTGCAGCGCTGTCACCGGTGGCGGCCCAGGCCCAGCGCACCAACCTGACTGACCATGACCCTTCCGACGGCCCAGGGCGCGGCCTCCGTTCGGGCGGATACCGCAGCGGGGCCACGGACAACAATAATCCGGGTGGCGGTGCCTGCCTTGGCCGCGGACGTTGACCCCGCGCGCCGTCACCGCCGATGACCTGCCGGCGCTGAACGCGCTGAACAACGACTATGCCGCCGAGGTGAACGCGCTCACCCCGGCGGCCTTCGCCGCACTGGTCGGCGCCTGCTGGTACGCGCGGCGCCTGCAACACGGCTTCCTGCTGGCGCTGGACCATCTGGCGCCGGCGCAGGGGCCGAACCATGCCTGGTTCCTGGCCCGGCGGCCGGCCTTTGGCTATGTCGACCGCGTCGTCATCGCCGCCGCCGGGCAGGGCCAGGGAATGGGCCGCGCCTTGTATGAGGACCTCTTCGCCGCCGCCGCCGCCCGTTCGCTGCCCGGCATCGGCTGCGAGGTGAATCTGGCCCCGCCCAACCCCGGCAGCCTCGCTTTCCATGCCCGGCTGGGATTTTCGCCCCTTGCCGAGGCGGTGGACCCGCGCAACGGCAAACATCTTCGCTATCTTTGGCACGAATTGGGCGCGAGTGCCCCTTGCCCCACCGCGGCCTGCTGAATATCTGAGCAGCGTTACTTCCCCCAACCCCATCCGCGAGGGGCCGGGCGCGGTGCCGTCATGGGCCGCACCCAAGCCGCCGCATATCCAGGAGACTGCCCGGATGAGCAAAGTCATCGGTATTGACCTCGGCACCACCAATTCCTGCGTCGCCATCATGGATGGCGAGCCGAAGGTGATCGAAAACGCCGAGGGTGCCCGCACCACCCCCTCCATGGTCGCCTTCGCCAAGAATGGCGAACGCCTGGTCGGTCAGGCCGCCAAGCGCCAGGCCGTGACCAACCCCACCAACACGCTCTTCGCCACCAAGCGCCTGATCGGCCGCCGGTTCGAGGATGCGATGGTGAAGAAGGAGGCCGGCCTCGCCCCCTACAAGATCGTCGCCGCCAGCAATGGCGACGCCGCTGTGGAGGTCGAAGGCAAGACCTACGCGCCGCAGCAGATCTCGGCCGATATCCTGTCGAAGATGAAGCAGACCGCCGAGGCCTTCCTGGGCGAGAAGGTGACCCAGGCCGTCATCACCGTCCCCGCCTATTTCAACGACGCCCAGCGCCAGGCGACCAAGGAAGCCGGCGCCATCGCCGGCCTCGAAGTGCTGCGCATCATCAACGAGCCGACGGCGGCCGCACTTGCCTATGGCATGGACAAGAAGACCTCCGGCATCATCGCGGTCTATGACCTCGGCGGCGGCACCTTTGACGTGTCGATCCTGGAAATCGGCGATGGCGTCTTCGAGGTGAAGTCCACCAATGGCGATACCTTCCTGGGCGGCGAGGATTTCGACCAGCGGGTGATCGATTACCTCGCGGACGAGTTCAAGAAAGAGAACGGCATCGACCTGCGCGGCGACAAACTCGCCCTGCAGCGGATGAAGGAAGCTGCCGAGAAGGCGAAGATTGAGCTCAGCTCCGCCAAGCAGACCGAAATCAACCTGCCCTTCATCACCGCCGATGCCTCCGGCCCGAAGCATCTCGTCATGCAGCTGACCCGCGCCAAGCTGGAAGCGCTGGTGGATGACCTGGTGCAGCGCACGCTGGAGCCGGTGAAGAAGGCGCTCTCGGACGCTGGCATGACGGCGGGTGAAGTGGATGAGGTGATCCTCGTCGGCGGCATGACGCGCATGCCCAAGGTGATCGAGGCGGTGAAGGGCCTGTTCGGCAAGGAGCCGGCCCGCAACGTGAACCCCGATGAGGTGGTCGCCATCGGCGCCGCCATCCAGGGCGGCGTCCTCAAGGGCGACGTGAAGGATGTGCTGCTGCTGGACGTGACGCCGCTCTCCCTCGGCATCGAGACGCTGGGTGGCGTCTTCACCCGTCTGATCGACCGCAACACCACGATCCCCACCAAGAAGTCGCAGACCTTCTCGACCGCGGATGACAACCAGACGGCTGTCACCATCAAGGTCTTCCAGGGCGAGCGCGAGATGGCGGCGGACAACAAGCTGCTGGGCAATTTCGACTTGCAGGGCATTCCGCCCGCGCCGCGCGGCGTGCCGCAGGTGGAAGTGACCTTCGACATCGACGCCAACGGCATCGTGAGCGTCCAGGCGAAGGACAAGGCCACCGGCAAGGAGACGCAGATCAAGATCCAGGCGAAGTCGGGCCTCTCCGACGCCGACATCGAGAAGATGGTGCGCGA